>Ga0306926_10000594_pt1 | contig 34258 bp, 24 predicted proteins | sample flu12Cox44000178_FD_203759 | JGI IMG/M metagenome (GOLD analysis project Ga0306926, IMG submission 203759) | Lab enrichment of tropical soil microbial communities from Luquillo Experimental Forest, Puerto Rico - flux8day.12C.oxic.44.000.178 (v2)... | ecosystem: Environmental > Terrestrial >...
TTCGACGGCTGAGGCATTGACTTCGATCGTCGTCGCTGAAGTTCCGAGTTCCAGCTTCAGCAGAACGTTTGAGGTGCGGCCGGTCACAACCTCTGCCGACCGTACTTCGGCAGTCTTGAAACCTTCCTTGCTGATCTTCACCGAGTAGTTGCCCGGAATCAGCACTTGGAACAGGAAGCGACCTTCTGCATCCGTGGTCATGCTCCGCTGTCCGGTAGGACCAGTGATGGCCACGTTTGCTCCGGCCACGACTGCGCCGGACGGGTCGGTTACGGTTCCGCCGAGGTTGCCCTTGACGGTCGATTCTTGGGCAATGCCGATCGCCGTAAGGCTAAACAGCATTGCTGTCAGGGCAAAAATCGCTACTAGCCTTTTCGCCATATGGTTCCACTCCTCCTTGAGAATCTTGTGCTTCTTTGACTTGGGGTCCACTAGTGCAGGTGCTTGTTGCCGCTAGCGCTGGAGACGCTCAATACACATCGGGTCCAGACAGGTTAATGCACACCCTGTACCAAACAGGACCAACACCACGGTTGTCTGTCTAGTGATTTGTTTTCAATGTCTTGCCAAGGGCTGGAAGGAAGGGAAATGGCTGTGGACTACCGGATTATTCGGATAACCGTACGTTTTTCGCTGGATGATTATGAGATTCCATAGAATTCAAGGAAGCGGGGGAGCGTTATTCCTCGGATTTTGTTGGTGCACTAGACATTAACGCTTTTCCCTTGTTATGGAAATCTTCCGCCCGGTTGTTATTGCCGATGTGTTGGTAATAGGTGCCGAGGGCGATGTAAAGGGGTCCGCTGGGCGCCTTCACTTTGAGGGCCGACTCCAGCAGGTCGACGGCCTGGCTGGATCGCCCCGTGCGGTCGAGGCTATCAGCAACGGCAAGAATCGTACCTTCGTCAGTCTTCTCGGTGACCTGCGTGTGCGCAAACAGGTCCACAACTTTAGGGAAGTCCTGGCGCTGGAAATAGTACTCGGTGAGGCGGGCACGGGCGCGTTCGTGATTGGGGTCACGCCGCAGGGCCTCGGAGAAAGCCGCCACCGCCTTTTCGTTCTCGCCCCTGTACTGATACAACAGGCCGCGATCGAAGTCGGATTGCCCGCCCGTAAGGTAATCCTTCAGGCCTTCGTCATCGATCTGCCACATGTCCGAGGCTGAGTTTTTCTCGGCCACGATCTGGAAAGTCATCGTGTCGAAGCGTTTCTGCTGAATTTCCGGATCTGTCAACGAGATGCTCAGACGATAGCTGCCGCCGCCCATGTCGATCGTCTCGATCTTCTTCCCGTTCACCATCGAGCCGGATACGTCGAACTGGTCGGTCGAGACTTCTTCGTGAATGGTCTTCGCAGTGCCGGAAAAACTGGGGCGCCCATAGGCATAGTCGACCAGCAGTTTGCCATGGGTGTCCTTCCCGGCGGCCGGATCACGCCAGATCTGGTAAAAGAACTTCAAAGACTGACCGGGAACCAAGGCGAGATCCTTGACAATGTACGGTCGAAACCGAATCCCCCCGGCGGTAAAGGGCAAAAATTCTGCTTTCCCCGGTTCAGCCGCGTCCGCCTGAGAGAATGAAACCGGCTCGGTGAGGACCAGTTGTTGCGCATTAACGTCCGGAACCGTCACCGTACGCTCCGCTGGAAAACCGGTGCGGTTCAGCAAATTCGTGAAAAGGAATTTGATCGTGTACTTGCCGGGAGCCAGTGGAACCCAGCCCTCGTAGGCCACCGGCTTACCCTTGAGGCCTTCCAATTCATCTTTGGTCAGGTATCGCGACACTTTTTGCTCGCGATTGAAAATTTCCTTCCCGTTTTCACCCAGCACCCGGACAATCACGCTCAACGAGTAGTAGTACCGCCTTTCGTCCTGGGCGACGGCAAAGTCTTCGGGCTGGCTGAGGCGCAGACCGTAATGCAGGCGAACATGGCCCTGAGAATCGCGCAGTGGGACACACAAAACATTGAGGAGGTCCGAGGGCAGAATGACACGATGCGAAATATCTTCGCTCAAGGCTTGGCGCATCTTGAGCTGTTCCACCGTGAACGGATGATTTGCCAGGTCGTGGATCGTCCCTAACATCAAATCCGAGAGCATGGTGGAATTGGGGTCGCTTGGGTTTACCGGCTCGTTGGGGATCAACGTAAGCGTGGTATGTGCCACCTCACGCCCAAGAATCTTGTCAATCTGCAAATAAGACTGTTCCCGGCCTTGCTCGGCCTGAATGCCGGTGACTAACTTCTGCGGGCCGTCCATGTAGGGACTATATAGGCGGAAATCCCCGAAGTCCTTTTCGTAGAAAACCACATAGAAGAAGGGCGGCAGGGCGGGGTGATTGCTTTCATAAAACCAGATTTCCATCCCGCGCACACCCGATTGTGCGACGTAGCGGGCTTTTTGTTTGGGCTCCCCCAGCGTGATGTAAATCCGACCCATGTCGGTGGCCCAGCCATTCCCCTTGGGGCCGAAATGGTCGCTTGCGTATTCCAGCCGATGGTAGTGCTCTTCCCGATAACTGTTGGTCGGCGCTCCGGGGTTCGGATTGCGAAGTTCCCAGAAATGCTCGATGAATTTCTCACGTGCCTCGTCGCTGGTCAGTAATTTGAAGGTTTCCCGCTCTTCGTTGGTGATGATGTATGCGACATCCTTGTTCAACCATCGCTTGTACCTGGCCGGCATTTTGGTTGAGTCGCTGGCCACGGTCAGCGTGGAGAGCGTCGCCACAAGGAAGCAGAGGACAAATTTCCAGAAGAGGGAAACGCGGGGAAACCGCGGCAATACGGCTACAAACATAGGCATTGGAGTGTTGCCCGTTTAGCGTAGTGTCTGAAACGCCCAGGCGTCAAGGCGAATACTGTAATGAGACGTCGCGTTTGCCCTTGTAGTTGCTTGCGTTCGCTTCACTTATGCACGAAAGATCGAGAAGGCACACGATAAGGACTTACTGGGCTCTCGAGAGTTTCGAACTTCCCCTTGCATCGCCCCGATCCTGCTAAACTTTTCTTTCGGTGACGACACACAGCGCTTCTTCCAAGCCGCCGTCCCACGCGCCCGCGAGCGTGCCCGCGCTTGATCTGGGCCGCCAATACGCACAGATCCGCGAGCAGATTCTGGCGGCGATCGAGCGCGTCTGCTCCTCCCAGCGCTTCATTCTGGGAGAGGAGGTCGAAACCCTCGAGCGGGAAATCGCCGCCTATGTGGGGGTCGCGCATGGGGTCGGCTGTGCATCGGGTACCGACGCGATCTGGCTGGCGGTCGCCGCGGCGGGGATCGGTCCCGCGGACTCGGTAGGCACAACCGCCTTCAGCTTTTTCGCCTCCGGTAGCGCCATCGTCCGCGCCGGCGCGCGGCCGGTCTTCTTCGACGTGGACCCGCACACCCTGAATCTCGATCCGGCGCAGGTGGAAGCTCATCTCCGCGACGGCAAGTCGCAACGCCTGCGCGCACTTCTGCCGGTGCATCTCTACGGACAGTGCGCTGACATGGATCGATTCAGCCAAATCGCCGCTGAGTTCGGCCTCGACATTATCGAAGACGCTGCCCAGGCCATCGGCGCTCACTGGCGCGAGTGGCGCGCCGGCTCGCTGGGCCGCGCGTCGGCGTTCAGCTTTTACCCCACGAAGAACCTCAGCGCTTACGGCGATGCCGGGATCATTACCACCGACGACCCGGGAATCGCCGGGCACATGCGCAGATTGCGCAATCACGGCAGTCCGCAACGCTACTTCCACGAGGAAATGGGTTCGAATTCCCGCCTCGACGCGATCCAGGCTGCCGTCCTGCGCGTGAAGCTCCCGCACGTCGAGCGTTGGAACCGGCAGCGACGCGAGCGCGCCGCCACTTATGATCGACTACTCACTCAGGCCGGACTTACGTCATCCACGGGCAACGCTCCGGTGCGAATTCTTTCGGTCGCCCCACAGGCATGGCACGTCTATCACCAGTACGTCATCCGCGCCCAACGCCGCGACCAACTGCGCCAGTTTCTAACCGACCGCCGCATCGGAACCGAGGTCTACTACCCCATCCCCCTGCACCTGCAGCCCGCGTTCGCTTACCTGGGGTATCGGGAGGGTGATCTGCCGGAATCCGAGCGAGCCGCGCGCGAAGCACTCGCCTTACCGATGTTCCCCGAACTCACTGAGTACGAGCAACAATGGGTGGTGGAGTGCATCGCAGGGTTTTACTCGTAGCTCTCACTTTGGGTGCCAGCTCCACTCGCAGGATGTTCCCGACTACGCTTGCGTGATCGGGCCGGCGTCGGGATTTTTCTGCAAAAAGGAAACGTCGAGAAAAAGGCGGCGGCTCAATCGCGCGCATCTGCCGGCCTGGAACCGGTTCTGGTTCCAGGTTCCTGCCGAGAGATTCGATGCACGAGGTCCGGGTCGCATTTCTGCTAGTGAGTGAGCCCGGAGGAAGCCAGGCTCTCGTCCATGAACTTCACCAGGTCCCGCTTCATCTTGCGGTGCATCGTGCTGTCGATGTAGACCATGTGGCCCGCCTCGTAGGTCGCGAATGAAATGTTCTTGCGATACTCGGGGCCGAGGTCCAGATGATCGAGAGAGTAGTTGGCTGCGGCGTAGGGCGTGGCCAGATCGTAATAGCCCTCCATTACCAGGACCTTCAGGTACGGATTCTTCGCCATTGCGGCGCGCAGGCCGGGGGCGGTGTTCGGGAAGCCTTTCTCGGCATTCCCCCAATCCCACTTCTCGAAGGCAGGCTCTTCCCAGGCAAACACCTTGTAGGGCATGTCGACCTTGTAGCCGAGTTCCCCTCGGACGTAGTTGTTGAAGACGGAGTTGTAAGGCGGCACCAGGGCCGACGCAGTCGGATCGTGAAAGCGCGTGTCGAGCAGTCCTTCCGGATCCACTCCTGTGAACCGTCCGTCCAGACGGCCCACGCGCAGCTTCTGATCGAGCAGCAGGTTGTGTGTGAACTGCCCCACGTTGATGCGCAGGCCGGCATTGTCGATCAGCTTACGGTCGAGCCCGGTGTAGCGCGCGTAGGTGTCAATAATCTTCTGGCGCTCCTCGGAGGAAAGCGCGTCGCCTTTGGAAAGCGCCTGCATGTAGTCGTTGTTCGCCCAATGCTCCACTTCCTGCCTGGTCTTCGCCATGTCCTGCATCAGGTCCGGAGGCAGGCGCTTGTGATAGGCGGCAATCATCGTGAACGATGGCACGAGCAAGAAATACGGGACATCGTTGTTCTTCGCCCACTCCAGCGTGCCGAAATCCATGGCCACCGAAAGCAGCGTAATGCCGTTGAAGGAAATGCCATGATCGGCGAGATAATTCGCGATCCCGGCCGCGCGCGTGGTGCCGTAACTCTCGCCCAGGATGAACAGGGGCGAGGTCCAGCGGTCATAACGCGTCACGTACAGGCGAATGAACTCGCCGAAAGCTTCGATGTCCCCCGTCACGCCTAGAAATTTCTTGATGGCCTCGGCGTTGGCAGCGCGGCTGAAGCCGGTAGCGATGGCATCTACGAAGACCAGGTCGCTGCGGTCCAGCAGTGTGTCAGGATTGTCGGCTATACGATACGGTGCCTCCGGCATGAAGCCAATGGATTGCAGCACCACCTGCTTCGGACCCACCGCCCCCATATGCAGCCACACCGTGGCCGACCCTGGACCACCGTTGAAACAAAATGTCAGCGGGCGTTTTGCAGCGTCCTGGCCTTCGAGCGCGTAAGCCACGAAGAACATCTCAGCCTCGATGCGCCCGTCATCTGTTTTGATTGGCAGCCGCCCGGCCGTCGCTGTGTAACGCAGGGCTTTCCCCTCGTGGGTGATTTCGTGATGTGTAACCACCGGCGGCACTTCGCTCATCTCGAAGTGCACCTCTTTGTCCGCGGAAGGCTGCTTGCCGGCGTCGGGTTTGCTTTCGGGTGCAGGCAAGGCGGATTCTTCGGGCTTGCCTTCGGGTGCGGATGCTGGCTGAGTCTTCCTGGTCGAAGTCTTGGAATTCGCCGGGTTCTTGGTTGCTTCGGGCTGCTGGGCGAAAGCCGTTAAACTGACGAACAGCAACGCGAGAAGCGACAGAATGGGTGAGCGCATGAGTTCTCCGGGAGATAAAGAGATCGAGCGGCATTCCATCGAAAAGCCGCGCCGGATTATAGACGCAGGGAGAGGCGACCGGTTAAGGCAAAACAGTGAACTAGCCAGCGTGCAGTCGGTCGAAACGCCGACTAAAGCTCTTATGCCCACACGAGCCCGTATTGGCCGTTGTCTGGCTGAAGACTCAAGACTGAAGACTGACGACTAGCTGCCTACCTCTTCTTCCGCTTCCGCGCCACCGGCTTGGCCGGAGCCTCGCCGGGGGCGAGCACGCGCCGCACGATTGGCGTGTTCAGCTTGTACTTGCGCTCAGCAACGTTGCCGGCGTCGTCCTTTACGCGCAAGATGAACACCGGCAGCGTACCCTCCTTGCCGAAGTCCTCGTGCGTAACGGTGGCCGGTAGAACTCCATTCAGGTTGCGCTCGCGGTACGCGGTCTCATAGCGATGCCGCTTCACGTTCCAGGTGAAAACGTGCACTTTGTCGTAATCGAAAGGCTGGCCGTCTTTGGGTTCACTGAGCAGGGCAAGGTATTGCGGAACTTTTTTGTCCTCATCCTGCACTTCGTTCAGCACAAAGAAGCCCATGAAGCGCTCGCCTTCGGCGTATTGTGCGATCTCCAGCGGCACATCCAGATCGACCATGCGCGCCAGCACCCAGCCGGCCCGCCCCTGTGCGTCGCGAATCAACCACCAGTCCTCATAGACCGGGCCCGCCGGCTGCTTGTCTTTCTTCAGCAGTGGATTGGACGCCTGCACCACGCCGGCCTTCTCGGCGGTTCCCCGCGCGAGAACCGTCAGCTTCGATCCGGCCGCCAACTGATACAGGTGGTCGCTCTCGCGTCCGGGCTCAATGTGCAGGTTGGTCTCGTTCCGCGTGACGCCGGTGGCCTGGGGTAAGTCATTCTGATGGTCGCGAGTCAGGTTCTGGAAGTTGTCGAACACCTGCTGGGAAATCAGGTAGCGCTGCTCAATCCAGCCCTGCAAGCCTGCAGCGGTGCGTACTTGGATAAAACGCTTCTCCCGATCGAGCACCACCACCTTCTCGCCGTTCTTCACGCTCCCGACTTTGTTGTAGACCTGGGCGACGCGGTCTCGCAGAAAGACCTCTGGGGCGGCAACATACATCGCCTCTCCGCCTTGCCCGTGGCGGTGACATGCCGGAGCGAAGGCCAAGGCCAGCAGGAGTACGGGGGTCGACCATCGACGTTGGGGGATGGGTTTCACAGGGTTGTGCTTCCAATATAACGCGCCGCGAAGCCAAGCAACGCGAGCAGGGTTGCACGAGAGGGCACGCCAGAACGTCAGTCGTCAGTGGTCAAGTCGGGAATGTCGTCGGTGGCGGCAGAACCTTTCAATTAGGATGCGAACAACTGCGGCCAACAACTGTCCACGATCGACGATGCAACAACTGGCGCCCCTCCGACCGGTCAGCAACCGGTTTTGCGCCGACGACCGACGACCGAAGGCCGACGGCGTCTTATCTATAAGCTACAGTATTGCCGTTCAAATGCCCCAGGATACGTCGCCAGGGTCCGGACGACCCCGTTATGGCCGAGAACTTTTCTGCCGCTCCACGGGCTTTCTAAACGCAATTAACAGGCACCGTGGAGCACTTCCAGGCCCTGGTTTTCGTCTTGAAATTCGCCCTCCACGAGTTTTCAATAACTTAGCTTATAGCGAACTTTTTTAGGGAAATGTGTAGAGCAAGCAAGTAGGCGGCCGGCTGCGAGCTGCCAGCTGCTGGCTTGAACGGGAGGCCGACAATTCGGCACTCGACGGCTCTCTGACGCGTGCCGACTAGCGACTGACGACGGACTTTCTGGTATACCCTCAGGATGCCCGAGGGCTCCGACCTAACCCACGAACAGGGACTCCATCACCAACTCACTGCCGGACAGATGGCCATGGTGGCCCTCGGCGGCTCGATCGGCACCGGCCTTTTGCTCGGATCAGCCAACGCCATCTCGCTCGCCGGGCCCTCTGTGATTTTGAGTTTTCTGCTCGCCGGCTTCATCACCTTCACCGTTGCCTGCGCGCTGGGCGAACTGGCCTGCGCGCATCCCGCTGCGGGATCGTTCGGCGTCTACGGCGATCTGTACCTGAACGACTGGGCCGGATTCCTTTCTCGCGGGGGATACTGGGCCTCCATCGCGGTCTCCATCGGTTCTGAGATGGTGGCTTCGGCCGTCTACATGGCGTTCTGGTTTCCGAGCGTGCCGGCGCTGGTCTGGGTGGCGACGTTCTCCCTGCTCCTGTTGCTGGTGAATCTTCTCGACGTCGGCGACTACGGGCGCTTCGAGTTCTGGTTTGCGATGGTGAAGGTGGTGACCATCTCGGCTTTCATCGTGCTGGGTGCCGCCCTGTTGTTTGGCCGGCGCGTCGCTCCGCAGTACACCACGCAGGGCGGCTTTTTTCCCCTGGGAACGCTGGCGCCATTGCTGGCCATGACCTTCGCGATCTACGCCTTCGGAGGGATCGAGTTCGTGGCCGTGTCCTCGGGCGAAGCCCGCTCGCCCAACGAAGTCGCCAAGGCCACACGCATCACGTTTGCGATGCTGGTCTTTCTTTATATCGGCGCGATGGCGATCCTGGTGGGCGTGATGCCCTGGAACCAGGCGGCGGGAAGCGAAAGCCCGTTTGTCACGGTTTTTCGCTCGGTGAACATCCCGGCGGCCGGTCACCTGATGAATTTCGTGGTTCTTACCGCCGCGCTCTCGGGAGCCAATGCCGCGCTCTACGTCTCCTCTCGCATGTTGTTCTCGATGGCCCGCACCGGCTGGGCCCCGGCGCCATTGGGAAAACTGAACAAGCACGGCTCGCCCACGCTGGCCCTGATCGCGTCGTCGTACGGGATCGTGGTGGCGCTTGCGCTCGAGCGCTGGGCGCCGCGCGACGCGTTCGAATTCATTCTGCGCACGGCATTTTTCGGAATGATGCTGTCGTGGGTTGTGTCGCTGGCGGCGCACTTTGTCTTTTGCCGGCGGGCTTCGGCTGACGAGGTCCGCGCCCTCGCCTTGCGCTCGCCTCTTGGCGCCTGGGGATCGGCGCTGGGATTCGTCGTGATCTGCGCGGTGATCCTGAAGGGCTGGTGGGACTCGCGCGTGAACCTGATCAGCGGCGTGCTGTATCTGTTCTTGCTGACGGTAGCGTGGTGGACGATCAAGAGAACGAAGAAGCACGCTACTGGCTCCTAGCTTCTGGCTTCTGGCAAACCAACGGGTGGCTTGCCAGGGGCCAGGAGCTAGGGGTCAGTAGCCGTTGCCAGGTGACGAAAGTTCACCCTCACCCGGACTAGTCCTTCGGCCACTGTAACGATCCGGCTCTCCCCGCTACACTCGCAGTACCTCCCTCAATTGCCAAACCTCACAGGAGGACCTTCGCGGCATGAGTTTGCTGCAATGGTTCAGTCAGCACGGTGTTCTGACCTTGCTGATTGCCTACATTCCGCTGATCGCGACCGTGGTCACGACCATCCTGAGCCTGGTGCTGGCGCGCGCGACCTTGCGCTACGCCGAGTCCAGCGACAAAAGCCTGGCGCTGGCGCGCGAGGAATTCGAGCGGGAGTGGTCGCCCGAGCTGCACATCAAGCTGGAGCGCGACTCGCCCCACGACGCCAAGCTGGTGGTGACGAACCTGGCAAAAATCTCTGTGTTGCTCCAGATGGTGCAGATTCGCAAGATCACACTGGGCGTGCCCTCAGCGCGCTACTTCCTCAATGAACCGCTCGTGGGCGGCACTACCTGGATCGACGAACTCGGCCGGCGCTTCTTCGATTGCACGGGCGACGACTTTAAGGGGGTGGTGGGCGTCTGCATCACTTTCTACGTTTCCGGACGCCTGTTCCGCACCGACTGGTTCCGGTTCTACGCCGAGGTGTATGAAGGCCGCATCGCGAAAATCCATCCCGTGAGCATCGCCGCCCGCCGCGTGCGCGTACTCGAGACTCGCAACCGCAACGGCAAACGCCGCAAGGAACTGGTGATGGACGTGGTGACAAACAAGGCTGACACGGGGCAATCTGAGAACTAACGAATCCACCCCGGACGCTCTAGAACCGGGCAATCTTTTCACAGTAACAGCGACCATCCCCCGGCCGCCTCCTCGGTTTAACCACTTTCCTTTCAGCTACATCTGGCGGGTTTGCCGATCCTGAACCCTGGCAGCACGCTTGCATATTTCCCAGGCAGGCGAGGCCCCCCTACCTTGTCACTTTGGTCAGTACTTTTGTTTTTTGGAGGAACGCTCATGAACAGGATGTTCGCTTCGTTCTTGGGGTCAGTTTTGCTGGCTGGAATTTGTGTGGCGCAGGCTGCACAAACTCAGGCTACCGGAACAGCGTCGCAGGATGCTTCAGCAACCTCGAGCCAGGCCGGAGCGCAGACCACGTCGAACACAGCGGTCGCTCTATCGCAGGCGACTACAGCCTCGGCTGCAAATAAGCAGGCGCAAGTCGCCGGCAGCAGCCAGTTGCAGGCCGGCAGCACCATGCAGGCAGAACTCAGCAAACCGCTCGATGCGCGCAAGAACAAAGTCGGCGATGAGGTCATCGCCAAGACCACGCAAGACGTGAAGTCCGAAGGCCACGTCATCGTTCCCAAGGGCTCGAAGCTGATGGGCCATATCACGGAGGTGAAAACCCAGACCAAGGGTCAGGCCAACTCTGCGCTCGGCATTGCCTTCGATCACGCATTGCTGAAGAACGGGACTGAAATGCCGGTTTCGTTGACCGTCCAGGCAATCGGCCGCGGCCAAGCGGCCGCTGCCGCTGCGGCTGACAACGAGATGATGTCCGGCGGAAACGCGAGTGGCACCGGAGGCATGGGATCCTCCAGCCCGCACGGACCTGGCGGCGGACTCCTGAACGGAGCTGCCACATCGACCGGCCACGTGGTGAACACCGCGGGCAACACGGCAGGAGCTGCGGTGAACACAGCAGGTGCTGAGTCTGGAAGGTTGGCATCCGGCGCTCTGACATCGACCAGCCAGGGCGTCGTGGGATTGCACGGGCTCAGTCTTTCGACCGACGCATCGAACTCCACTCAAGGATCCGTCATCACCTCTAACAGCGGTAATGTGCACCTGGATAGCGGGACAGAGATGATTCTGCGGGTGAATCAGTAATCGCGATCGCGAGAAGCTAACCAAGGCAGCGGGCCGCCCGCTGCCTTTTTCCTTTCTGGATCGAAAATGGAAGCTGGGGCCAGACCGCAAACCACAGGTCAGGCGTTCGAGATGCGTGAGGGCAACCGTGGACGGGTCCGACCCACGGTTGCCTCCGACCGGAATGAGCCGTCAAGTTTTTTGACTTGTTGCCTCCGCGGTAAGAACTTCTTGTTGAAGTACGGTTGTTCCCTTATGCAATCCGTTGCAGCTTCGGTAAACAGCTGAGTCAAGATCAGTTGCAGCATGAATGAAAGGTCTGCGAGTTGCTCTTTGAGCCCCACGCCGGGGTGCCCGTGCCGGTGCTTCCCGGTCCCCAGGCTTGCAGGGAGGGACCGACTCTGACACGAGGGGCATTCCCAAGGAGGACCCTCGCCATGCGTCCCTTCACCCTCGTTTTTCTGATCCTCTGCTTTGCCTCTCTGACGCTATTTCTGTTGAGCTGTAGCAGCAAGAACAGCTCCATGCAGATGGCCAGCGTGCAGGTGAGCCTGAGCGATCCGGCGACCTGTTCGGCACCACAAGGGCCGTTCAGCCATATCTATGTCACTGTCACGGATGTACGCATCCACCAAAGTGCGAACGCATCGGACAACGACTCCGGTTGGGTCGACCTTGCGCCGGGTCTGGCCAACAGCCCGGTACAAGTCGATTTGCTCGGAGCCTCCACCCAGTGCTTTCTCAAAATGCTGGGGTCACAGCAGATTCAAGCGGGCGCCTATCAGCAGATTCGTATCCTCCTGGCGGATAACAGCGCGAGCGTCAGCGGAAACCATTGTGGAAGCACCGCGAATTGTGTAGTGGTGGCCAGCGACCCGATGAATCCCCGCGCATTGCGGCTCTCGTCCGAGTCGAAGACCGGTATCAAGATTCCTCCGGGACAGATCGCCGGAGGCAAGTTTGTGGTCGCGGCTGGCGAAAGCAAGGATCTCGATCTCGATTTCAACGCTTGCCGTTCCATCGTGACTGAAGGGAACGGATCATTCCGGCTGAAGCCCGTGCTGCACGCGGGTGAAGTGGCGCAGCAGTCCGCGATCAGCGGGACCGTGATTGACGCGGGAACGCAAGCACCGATCCAGGGCGGTAACACCGTGGTCGCCCTGGAACGAAACGAGGGCAGCGGCGTGGATCGTGTGGTGATGGAGACGGTGACCGATGCGAGTGGAGCATTCTCGTTTTGTCCGGTCGCCAACGGAACCTACGATGTCGTGGTGACGGCAATCCATGGAGCCGGCGGGGCCTACGCCGCAACTGTGATCACCGCAGTACCTTCCAGTGGCGCATTGGGCAAGGTTCCATTGACGGCAATTCTTGCGCCCGCATCCATCATGGGAGCCATCACGACGAGTACGGGGAGTAGCGCAACCTCGGCAGACCTAACCCTTTCAGCGCTGCAGGGGATCACGGAGAACGGGTCCAACCTGCTAGTCACAGTTCCGCTTGCCGCCCAAAGCGCGTCGAGCGCGACCCTGACGACAGCACCCGGCATGAGTTGCGCTGCGAACACCGATTGTGTGAGCTACACGCTGTCTGTGCCCGCGGCAAATCCCAGCGTTGGGGCGTTCCGCAATTCGGGAAATCAGTCGCCGGCTGCTCCCACCGCGGGCCCTGCGAATTACAAACTCGATGCGATGGCTTTTGTTCCCGGCGCGGCAGGCCAACTCGATTGCACTCCATCGGAACAGCAAACCAATCAGACCAGCAGTAGTGCGCCCCTGAGCGTGAGCGCGGGCATGAGCGTGACGGCAGCGACGCTGGCGTTCACCGGCTGCAACTAAGATGCCAGTCGGACCGTGGTGGTCGCGAGGCGCGGAGGCTGCGGGTTCGCTTAGCAAGGGGACGAGTGCGATCGACGCTTTCGGCTTGGTAATCTATCCCGGCCATGAAAAGCTTCGAGGAACTCTCCGAAAAAGAAGTCCTTGCTCTCGCCATCTCCCTGGAAGAAGAAGATGAACGCGTGTATGCCGACTTTGCCGAAGGCCTGCGCGAAAACTTTCCCGCCTCGGCGGCCGTCTGCGAGGGCATGCGGAACGAAGAGTCGGGTCATCGGCGGCGGCTCATCGAGCTGTATCAGGAAAAGTTCGGCGAACATATTCCGCTCATCCGCCGACAGGACGTGCGCGGCTTCGTGCTGCGCAAACCAGTATGGCTGGTTCGGCCCTTGGGGCTCGACACCGTCCGCAAGCAGGCCAGCGCGATAGAACTCGAGACGCGCGGCTTCTACGAGAAAGCCTCGCGGCGCACCCAGGACGCGAGCATCCGCCAACTGCTCGACGATCTGGCCAACGAAGAACGCAGCCACGAGGAGCGCGCCGACGCGCTCGAAAAGGAAAAGCTGACTGCGGGCGTGAAGGCCAAAGAAGAAGAGGCGAACCGGCGGTTGTTCGTGCTCCAGATCGTGCAGCCCGGCCTTGCCGGATTGATGGACGGATCGGTCTCGACGCTCGCGCCAGTTTTCGCTGCGGCGCTGGCCACGCGCAACAGCTGGGACGCGTTCCTGGTCGGGCTCGCGGCGTCGGTCGGAGCAGGCATCAGCATGGGCTTCGCCGAGGCGCTCTCCGACGACGGCAGTCTCACCGGCCGCGGGCACCCGTGGATCCGCGGCCTGGTCTCGGGAGCGATGACCGCGCTCGGCGGCATCGGCCACACGCTACCCTTCCTGATCCACGATTTCCGCTTTGCCATGGGCCTGGCGATCGCGGTGGTGCTGGCGGAATTGGGAGCGATCACCTGGATCCGGCACCGCTACATGGACACGCCAATCCCGTCAGCCGCGCTGCAGGTCGGCTTGGGCGGGGCGCTGGTGTTTGTCACCGGGATTTTGATAGGCAGCAGCTAGTCATCCGTCGCTGGCGACCCAAAGGGCACGCCCGCAGCGTGCCCTTTCTGGTTTTGCCAAGAACCAACGACCGACGACGAACGACCGGTTTCACGGCGCTTCAATCAGCTCCATCTTGCCGTCGCGCGTCCGATGCAGGATCATCACCTTCCCCTTGGGATCGCGGAAAACGAAGACGTCGCGATCTCGGAAGTGGCACTCCTTGATCGCTTCCTCGAGTGTCATGGGGCGGAGGGCGACGGATTCCGAAGTTTGCGTCAAGTGGACCTCGGTCGTTTTGGCCACCGCGGGGTACTTGTGCACGAGCACGGGGACGGCCGTCGACTCGGTGAGTCCGACCGCGGTTTGAACCTCGGCGCCGTTGGCCTTGCCGCTTTCTCCGTCCCACTTCTTGTGCGATTTGCGCTTCTTCGAAATGATACGGGTTTTGTGTTTGAGGGCTTGCTTCTCGATATGACCCAGCGCCTCGCTCACGGCCAGCTTCATGTCGTTGGCCTGAGCCAGGCCGACGATCGGGCCGTTGCGCGGACTGATGGTGATTTCTGCTTTATGACGATGTTTTTCCACGGCGAGGATAACCTTGGTTTCGAACTTGTCGCCGAGGATTTTGCGGATTTTTGCCAGGCCGGATTCGACTTCTTTGCGGATGGCGGGGGTGATTTCGTACTGCCTGCCGGTGTACTCCACGTTCATTGAGCACCCTCCTGGGATTCTTGATTCCACGATCTGGGCTCAAACAACCGGTGTTGCAGGGGTTGCAGGTTTCAGCGGCTAAAGCCGCCCTTTCACGGTGAACTTCGTGGTACGCCTGAAGGCGTACCCTGATACGAAGCTACTTTTTCACTCTGCGCTGGTGGGTACTCGGGATGCGCATGTCTTCCCGATATTTCGCAACCGTGCGGCGAGTGACCTGGATACCCTGCGACTGAAGGATGCGGGTGATCTGCTCGTCGGTCAACGGCCGGGCAGGATCTTCTTCCTCGATGAGCTTCTTTACGCGGCGCTTGAGGATCAGCAACGAGGTGTTGCCGCCCTCGGGGCCCTGCACGCTCTCGGAGAAGAAGTACCGCAGTTCGAACACGCCCTGTGGAGTATGGGCGTACTTGTTGGCCACCGCGCGGCTGACGGTGGAAGGATGCACGCCGATTTCTTCGGCCACCTCTTTGATCATCATGGGCTTCAGATGATCGATGCCTTGTTCCAGAAAGTCCTGTTGACGCGCGACGATCGAGTAGCAGACTTTCATGATGGTCTGCTTGCGCTGCTCGATGTTCTTGATGAGTTGGATCGCGCTTTTGTAGCGCTCTTTCACGTAGTTGCGCGTGTCTTTATCGTTGCCGTCTTTGGATAGCAGGCGTTTGTACGCCGGATTCAACCGCAACTGCGGGACGTCCTCGTCATTCATCAGGCAGAGCCACTCGTCGCCATGCTTGATGAAGGCCACGTCCGGCTCGATCAGGCGCGTGGTGACCTTGTTGTAGCGCAGGCCGGGGCGCGGATCGAGGGTACGGATGAAATCGAGCGCCGGCGGAATCGCTTCCAGCGGACGACCGATGGCCTTGGCGATTTCCTTGTGCTGCTTCATCTGCACGGCGCGCAGATGCTGGTCGACGATCGCGAGGGCATCGGCGAGCACTTGCGTGGTGCCGTTGCCGTTCTTCTGGGTCGCGTGCTGTTGCTGGATGTAGCGCAACTGGTACAGCAGGCACTCGCGCAGATCGCGGCAGGCGACCCCCGGCGGATCCATAAACCGGACCACTTCCAGCGCTTCCTGCAGCTCTTCGCGACGAAAGCTCGGCTGATACACCGGCGCGGGGGCGGCTGCCGTAATGGGAGTCTCAGCCACGATGGGAGCAGGTGCGACAGCGGTTGCCGCCGAAAGGCCGCCCGGGTCCGTCGTGCCCACTTCCGGGTCTTCCCACTCTAAAGCCTCCGCGGATCCGAGGTCTGCCGAAACTTCCCCGGGCGCGCTCTCCGCCGCACCGATTCCCAGAGCTTCGGCTTCTTGGATCAGGCTCTGCTGGGTTGCGGCATCTTCTTCAGGAGTCGCGGGCGTGGTCACACCCAGGAGCTCGTCATCGCTGGCGATGAGGTATCCGTCTTCGTTCAGGTTGCCGATGATCAGCTCGGCAGCTTCCCGTACGCCCGGGCTCAGCGAGAGGGCGCCCAGCTGCCACATCAAGTGGTCGGTTAAGGTACTGGGCTTGGAGAGGAAATTCTCGAAAGAAGGCCGCTCGATATCCTCCATTTCGCCCGGACTGCGATAGCCGGGATCGAGATACTCCTGGAAGAAGGAACCAAAATCGATTTCATCGAAAGGGTCCTTCTTCTCTTCGGTGGGGACAGGAGCCTCTTCCACGGTCGCGGCCGAAGTGGCGCGATCGCGCTCTTCCTCGCGGCGGCCAACTTCGTCGATCAACGGGACGGAGTCCTCCAGTTCCTCGAGAACCGGGTTCTCCACCATCTCCGCGTTGATCATGTCCTTGAGCTCGATCTTGTTGAGCGCGAGGACCGACACCATCTGGACCAGGCCGGGGGTAAGGATCTGGCGTTGCGACAGCTTGACGTTCAATTTGTGCTGCAGCATCACCATACGAGCGGTTGTTCTCTCCTAACCCTATGAATTCTCAGCTTCCCGGCACTGACGCCACTGTGATCGAGCGCACCCGCCGGAGTGCCCACTAAGCATCCAGTATCAAATCAAAGTTCAGTTGCGGCTACGTTACAGCCGTAACGTTTTCTTACACTTCCGAGCCCCTAAGGGCTTGACTTTGTAGCGTCAGCATCTGGTCTGCTGACCCGGGGGCCTACGGCTTGTCAGAGGGCGTCCCACACTCGCAGACGCAACCGTCATGGGTCAATCATCCCGGCGGGACCCCGGAGCTACACCAACGAAAAGCTTTCGCCCAGATACACCCTTCGTACTTCCGGATCGTTGCCCAATTCCTCGGGCGTGCCCGTCCGGAAGATTCGGCCCTCATTAATGATGTAGGCCCGATCTGTGACCGACAGCGTTTCGCGCACGTTGTGGTCCGTAATAAGGATTCCGATGCCGGCCGCCTTGAGGTCAGAGATAATTTTTTGCAAGTCCAGCACGGCGATCGGATCGATCCCGGAAAACGGTTCGTCCAACAAAATAAACGTAGGATTGATGCACAAACAGCGCGCGATCTCGACGCGCCGGCGCTCTCCCCCTGACAACGCATATCCGCGGTTGTGGCGGATATGTTCAAGCCCTAACTGCTCGATCAGCTTCTCCATCTTCTCCCGGCGCTCATGCCACGAGACGGGCTGAGCCTCGAGGACGGCGAGGATATTCTCCTCAACCGTCAATTTCCGAAACACCGAAGGCTCTTGAGGGAGATAACTGATGCCGAACTGGCGCGCCCGCAGGTACATGGGAACGTCAGTGATGTCTTCGTCGTCGTACAACACGCGCCCGGTATCTGGGGGCACCAGGCCGACGATTGCGTAGAAGGAAGTGGTCTTCCCCGCGCCGTTTGGGCCAAGTAATCCAACAACTTCGCCCTGATTTACCCGGAGGCTGACGCCCTTCACAACCCGGCGGCCGCGATAGGTTTTGCCGATTTCGTCGGTGGCCAAGGAATGCATTTATCGTGCCACTCGGGTATGAGTAACGGTTGGGGAGCTATCCCTGCCTTCCACGAGCACCCTATCATCGCGCCTAAAGAAAGTCAACGAATCCCCCCGTATTTTGCCCTGTTCGGCATCAAAAATGCTAGGCGACGCCCCGGTCAGAACGAACTTGTCGTCAGCCGCCGTATAGACCAAGCGGTCTCCAGTGGCCTGGCGCCCGGGCTCCCGAACCTCGACTTTTCCCTGCGCGACGAGTTTCTCAAGTTGCCCCTGTCCTTTCTTGGAATCCGCCCACTGGACCTGGCTGCGCGGATAGAGGAACGCGTCGACGTGATCGGCAGTCACGGTCATGTCCGCGCCGCGCGCGGTGACGCCATCCTGGAACTCCGCGCGATGCTGATCATCGGTGTAGGTCAGTCGGCGCGAGGTGATCACAACCGGCGTGACATTTCCTGCCTTGTCGAGTTGCACCAGCGCAGTCGACACCGGCTGGCCGTTGCCCTCCGCCTGGATCGAGCGGTGATCGCGATCAAATTCAATGCGCGGCGCTTGCACCATGTTCGCGTCCTGCCAGAGCCGCACATCGCCTTCATACACCGCAGTGGCCGAGTCATGGCGTGCGGTCATGGTCTGCGCCGTGACGTGGATCGGCGACGACGAAGCCAGCAGTGCTCCGTTAGGCTGCTCGCGAATCTCGCTGTAGGTGCTCTTCACACCGCCTTGCGCGACCGCATCGCCACTTGCCCGGTTCATGCGCACGACCTTTGCAGTCGTGCTGAGGCCCTTGTCGATCACGCGCGGGGAGCCGGTGAGTTCGAGCATTTGATCGGATGGCGTATAGCGGGCACGGTCGGCACGTGCCTGCAGCTCAGCGTCACGGTACTGAACATTTCCCTGCTGCACGATGGAGTCGATTCCACCCGTGGCACGGAACGCGGCATCGACCTGGGTGCTGGTGCTGGTCCTGTCCGGCTGTCCCGGGGCCACACTCAGGATCCTGGCATCCGGCGCGCCATGCACCTTTTGCAATCGGTTCTGCCCGTCAAAAGAAGCCAGAAATTTCCCGGCGGTCACAGTCGTGGACGAGCCGTCACCGACTGTCGGCAATACCGTAATACTCGCGGCGCCCAGCGTCTCCGCGCGCTCCAGATGCGACCCGCCGGCCATAAAAAAGTCGATCGCAGGTGCGGAGATCTCAACCTGCTGAGTGTTAGTGGAGGAAAGGGTGTCTTGCGAGCCTGCCCGGAGCGAAGTCGAAGGGTCCGGGCGGGCGGGGACGCCGGCCGCTCCAGCGGTTCGAGGCGAATCGCTGCCCTCGGAATTCCCGCCGGACGCAAGCTCAACCAGCTTCACGTTTTCCTCGGCGCGCACTTTGCTGACTTCGTTTCGGCCGGAAAACGCCACCTGCACGCGTCCCGCGTTCACGCGGCTGGGCCGCGCGCCTGAGGAGTCCATCTGCACATCCCCGCTGAAGACCGCCCGCGACAGCCCGTCCTGTTCCTCATTGATGACGAATTCCGCTTGTTCGGCCCGCGCCTCAATCGGAGAGACGCCCGCAAGATGCGCCCTGATGCCGCGAGTGGCCTCGACATGCTCGACGGTGTTGTCCTCGCGGAGAAACAGCACCGCCTGATCGGCACTCATCTGCGACGCTCCGTGCAGCAGTATGGGGCGTTCGAACCCCACCTCACGCGGCGTCTTTGTCATCACCCCGCGTTCGGCTTCGAGCCGCACATCGCGCGAGCCGTTCAAGGCAAGGTCCACGCGCGAATCTAGGGTGAGCACATTGTCCTTCGCCGTGTAGTGCACGCCCTGTGCCGAGCCACTGGCTTGCGGCATTCGCAGTTCGACCTTCTCGGGCGTGAATGCGTCTCCGCTCTTCTGATTGAAGACCAGACCCCTCGTCGTCAGGTGGATCGGGTTCTTCATGTTCGCCGGCCTGGACTGGTCGGGCTTGAGCAGCCCCTCAGGGTTCGCTTCCAGATCGATACGGACTTCACCCTTCGCGGTTACGTTCCCGCTTTCGGGGTCGTAGGCGAAGTCATCGCCATAAATCTGATCGTAGCGGGTTGAGTCGCGCCCGTAGAGCGTGATCGTGACGTTGTGTAACTCGGCGCGTCCACCCAGCTTGAACTGCACGGCCTGGCTGGCCTGGATGGTGAACAGCGTGCGCCCTTGCTCGGATTTCGAAACCTTGAAGCCCTCCGCGCTCTGCTGGATTTCGACATTCATTTTGCCGGGCAGTTGCTTGAGAACGTCGTGCACCTGCCACCGACGATGCAGATACACCCCGGCCACGACCAGGCTCAGACCGAGCGCGGCCGCCACCAGCCAGCGGCGAAGGCGAGGAATCGCGAGCGGCATCAGACTCAGTGTAGTTGATGCCGCCCGTGGGAGAATGGGTTCCTGGGTTCGCAAGCTGGGGGCTCGCGGCTAGTGGCCCGAAGCTCTAAAAGGTCTCATCCAACGCGATCGCCTGAATCATCTGATCCAGTTCCTGGCCAGCTCGCTGCTTGTTCCTAGTCAAGTCCGCCAACTCATTCTCGAGGGCTGCCAGGCGGTCTTCCTGCTGATCGAGCTGCCGGGTATAGCGTTGCACCAGAGCCTTTTCTTCGGCGCTGCCCTTGAGGGCTTTCATATTTTCCCGCAGGCGGGCCTGATCGTTGTGGATGGAATCGTGCTCCGTGCTGCGAGCCTTCATTTGCACGTCCAGTCCTGCGATCTCGTTCTTCTTTGCCAGCACTGTAGCGAACGCTTCCCGCATGGCCTGCGTCATCCGCTGCTGGCTGCCCAGCACCTCGACTTCCTGGTCATTAAGATTCGTTAAAGCAAAGCTGGAATCCAGCGGATGGCAGCTCTCCACCTTCAATTCCGCAGTCGAACCCGGGGCGACGTTAATTCGGAAGCGATGGAACGAAGCCGTGGACTCCTCCGGCTTCGGGCCGCCCTCCACCAGCTTCCAGTCTTCTTTGGCCGGATGATCGATCACCACCTCGCGCGGGGCGGCGTCGGCATTGCGGATCCTGTAGACGCGCGACTCTCGCTCCTCGCGCGTTGTAACCATGATCCCCTTCGCGATGCGAACGCGCGTGATCGGCCTTTCGCTGGACTCGTCCTCGGAAACCACGTGCACCGCGGTATCCGCCGCATAAGAGAGCAGGCGCCGCTCGTCAGGATGAATCGGATCCAGAATGCCCTCCCCGGCAAACGTGTCCCGCTCGAGGATGTTGAATGTGCCCGCGTCAAGGGTGAGCCCGGAAGTGTTGTGGATCCAAAGGGCGCGGAGCGCGCTGGGACGGTGCTCGGAGTCCGAGTCGTCGTCAGAGTTTCCGCCGGTCCAGAGCGTGACCTTCTCGGCCTCCACGCGGGCATTCAAGATGGGCACAAGGGCCGATTGGTTCTTGTTGATGGTGACGGCTTGCTGGATGTTGTATTCGAAGAAGTCCCCGAAGCCTTTCCCCTCCGCCTGGGACGTTTGCCTGGTGAGGGCGGTCGAGATCATGGTGGAGGTGGTGTTCACTTCGAGCGCAGCGGCGCTTGCTTGAGTGGTTTCCTCAGCCACCGGGGCTGTTGCACTGGCAGCGGGAGCTGGAGGTGGGGGCGCCGCTGGAGGGAGATTATTCATAGTCGCTTCGTGGGTCTGCGGGGACAGCATCAGTGACTCCGGAAGCGCCACGACTGGCCTTCTGGTGTAATAGGGCTGCGAAATATCCTGAATGAACGACTGCGGCGCGCCTGCCACCAGCGCGAGCTGCACATCTTTCCAGTCCTCGCCCACCGTGTTGTCGACGATCGCCCAGCCCTGCAGCAGGGGTTTTTCGCCCGGCTTGTCGGGAACAATGATGCGGTAGGTGCTCTTCCATACCGGCACCTCGCTAATGTAGCTGACGAAGACGTTGCGCTCCCCCGAACCCACGGCCGAGATCGTCATGCGGCGTAGATCGCGAGCGCGCGCGCTCCCCACAAGGTTGAGGTAGCGGCCAACCTCGTCGCTGAGTTCGCGCTCAGCCAGCCGGACCGATGTGCCCGGACCGAGCTCAAAGCTGCGCATCTCGCCACTGTCGGTCACGATCGCGAAGGTCGTGACGTCCACGGAGTCACCTTTGCCGTTCTGTTTGCGCTCTTTTTCCACGCTAAGGAGCCGGCCCATCGCCGATGAATTCCCGCTCCGCACCTCCACCCGCGCACCGCGGAGTGCTGTTAGGAACTCGGCGTTCGTGACCTGCGCGCCAAAGGGCAAACGCAATAACCGCAAGCGCTCGTCGAGCGGAGCGATCGAGTTGTAGCGCACGGAGCCGATGTGGCCTTCGCCAAGATCGACCACGGTCAGCGATTTCAAGACATCGTTCAATTGGCTAGTTGTGAAATCGATCCCGAGATCCTGGTTCCCGCGCACACGAGCGGTGTGCTCGAAGTACCCGATGCCGTTCTTATAGAGAACGACCCGTTTGACGGGGAGACGGGCAGAGTTGGCGGACTCGAAGGCCGCCGACGAAGGGCGGGAACTTCCCGACACCGAAACGACTGGCTTGGTTTCAGCCCCAGCCAGCGCTGCGAAAACTACCCCAAGAACAGCCTTTGCGAAGCGGAACATGACGACCTCCCGGCGTCTTCAGGAACGCCGAAACGTTCAAGTCTTGCACCGCAACATAGACAGCACGTGGGAGACCGACTTACATAGGAGGCGCTTTGGATGAGGCAATGCGCGCGTGATTTGGCTGCTGTCGATTGAGGATGAATGTTGAAGAACCTCAGGCGGCCTGAGGCGGTTCCAGGTACGCCCAGCGCTCCACCAGCTTGCGGCCTTCAATTCTCCATATCACGATGCCGGAAAAGCGGATTTTCCGGCCAGTTTCGCGGTCCGTGCCGGTCCAGGTGTTGCGCACCACGACCTTGTCGCCTTCGGCGATGATGTCGTCGATCGTGACCCGCATGTCGGGAATGCGCTTGAGCGCGCTGCCCTCGTACTGCTTGGCGCCCTCGGGACCGGGCGGCAATCCAGGCGGAACGTCGGTGCCATGGTCCACGAACTTACGGGAGAAATTTACGTCACCGATGGCGATATTCTTTCGGTTCACGAACTGCTCAAAATGATTCCGAACGAAACGCTTCATTTCTTCCAGCGTCATCGCGGTTTCAGTCGCGGCTTGGGGCATAGGTCTCCTGGGGGTCGACGAAGTCTCAAATTCCGAACTTAACTGATGCGCGAGCTGGCCGGAGGATTCAGGCGTAGGCGGGTCGATTACGAGTGAAGAAATGGGGAGGGGGCTAGCCTTGTATCAGGGCGCGCCTTTTGGGGGCTGGGGGCACGGGCCGGGCGGCGGCGAAAGCCGCTTGATTTTGTCGCGGGACGGCGCGCCTTAAGGCGCGCCCTGATACGAATCCTCGAAGCTCAACGCCCTCGCGTCTGGAAATCCCGCAAAGACAATTCGAGGCCGCCGTATTCGGGGTGATCGTTGTGGCCAACCGTGAATGCGATGTCGAGGGTATCGCCGGCGAGAAGCTTGGCGGTCTCCAGGCGCTCGGCCATGTGCCAGGCGAGGGCGTCGAAGGTGATGTTCTGGCGCCAATTGCCCTTGCCAGCTCTCAGTTTTCGGTTCTCAGTTTCTAATCCCGGTGGTGAGCTCGTGACAACCGGCGCCATCACTTCGCGGCGTCCAGGGCGGCGGATCTCGGCTCCATCGGGGTGGCAACGCGGTGTAGTCAGGACTGCGACTTCGTTACGCGAGTCTTGCTCGACCTCGGTGGAGCGGTGGGCACCCTGCCCTGAACCTGTCGAAGGCTCCGCGCCCGCCGGGACAGGCGAGACGCAGGTCGCTCCATAGTCAGCCTTGCTCGTCGCGGCCGCGTTGCCTACCAGCGCTGCTGCCAGCCTCAGCTTCACGTGCTTGTCTTTCAGAACTCTCGGTGGGGCCATCAAGCGCACGGCTCGTGCGGAGAAGACCGGCTCGGGATTCCCCTGGCCGAAAGGCTCGAGCTGCTGGAGCGCCTGAAACAATGCGGGAGTCACGTGCAGCAGGTCGAGCTCGCCATCCACATCGAGAACCGGCTCGAAGTCTGCGGGCGTGAGCCGCAGGCGGGCGTATTCGTCGAGATGAGAGCGCAGCTCGGGCACCTTCTGCGAAGGCAACGAAAAGCCAACCGCGTGCGCGTGGCCGCCATAGCGCGTAAACAGCTCGCGGCAGGATTCCAGCGCATCGAGCAAGTGAAACGCGCGAATCGAACGGCCCGAGCCGTGAGCTTCGCCGTTATCGTGGGAAATCACCAGCGTAGGCCGCCCATAGCGCTCGACCACCCGCGTCGCGGTGATGCCGATGACACCGCGGTGCCAGCCGTCTCCGTCGATTACCACACAATGTGCATTTCGCAGGTCGGGCTCCTGCTCGAAGCAGCGGTCGATGGCCTGCAGAATCCGCTTTTCTTCTTCCTGTCTCTCGCCGTTAAGCTGATCGAGCCGGCTGGCGATCTCGCGGGCGCGTTCAGGGTCTTTCACGCTGAACAGTTCGATGACGTCGCGAGCCACATCCATGCGCCCGGCGGCGTTCAGGCGGGGTGCTATGCGGAAAGCGATCTCGCCTGAGGTCGGCGGTCGGTTCGCGGGAATCTGCGCCACCTCGAGCAGCGCCTTCAGCCCGGGATTGACCGCACGTCGCAACCCGTCGAGGCCGAGCTTGGTGAACACGCGATTCTCGCCCGTGAGGGGGACGGCGTCGGCGATGGTCGCAATCGCCACCACCTTCATGAACGACATCAGCAGGCGCGAGGTGTCACGGTCCGTGAGCCGCTTCTCCATCAGGGCCTGCGCCAGCTTGAATGCCACCCCCGCCCCGCACAGCGCCTTGCACGGATACGCGCAACCCGGCTGATTCGGATTGACCACGGACAAAGCTTTGGGGACGCCATCGCTTCCGGGCAAGTGATGATCGGTGACGATGAGGTCGACCCCGAGCCGCTCGGCCGTTTCGGCGGCGGCAAAGGCCCGAATGCCGGTGTCGACGCTGATAATCAGGCGAACGCCGGCTGCGGCCGCACGCTCGATGACATCGTCTTTCATGCCATAGCCTTCGCGAATGCGGTGCGGCACGTGGAAGTCGGCGCAACCACCGCAGAGTTCGATGGCGGTCTTCAAGATGACGATCGCGGTGGTGCCGTCGACGTCGTAGTCGCCGTAGATCAGGATGCCTTCGTTGCGTTCGATGGCCGCTGCCAGGCGTTCGATGGCCGTCCGCATGCCTGCCATCAAGTAAGGCGAGTGCAGATCACTGAGTGAGGGCGCGAGATAACGCCGGGCGGCTTCGGCATCGTGGATCCCGCGCATACAGAGCAGCCGGGCCAGGGTCGGGGCTAGAGCAGGATCAGAATTCGGTTTCAGATCACGCAGGGTGCTGAGTTCGCGAGCTAGGGATGAGACCTGGGTTTCGTCTGCGGACTTCGTGAGCCACTTCATGCAGGGTACCCCATGTTTGCGTGCTCGTTGCGCAAACGTGGGATTCTACAGATCCCTCGGGCTGGACGTTTCTTATCGCGCATCGTACCGCTTCAGAAGGTCGGCCAAATTATCGGGATACTGGAAGACCTCGTCATCGAGGTCGCAGAACGCCTTACGGTCAGGGAAATGACCCAGGAGCACATCCTGTCGAGCAAAGCGCTCTTTGGGAGATATCCCGCCGAGAAATCTCGCTACTGCTCTCCCAACGATATCGGCCATAGGAAAAGCTCCGATTGTCCTGAGGGCTTGAATGGCGTCAGCCGCGTGGTCTCCTGCAGAGTTATAGAAGTACTGAGGAAAGCCGCCTTGGTTGAGCTCGGCCTCTAGCTCGTCGACGAACGTGCAAACCTCACTGCGGTCCAACGTGACCCCCGGCTTTTCGCGGACAAGAGCGTCCGCGCCACGTAATCTCACTCTTCCTCGTCGGGGCCTGGCTCATCGATGGGGATTCCGCCGAAGTCGTCCGACAACTCGGCCAGCCGCTGATAGCGGTCGTACCACTCGGTGCTGGCTTCGTAGAGAAAGATGCTGCCCTGAAAGGGCCAGCCCAGTTGCACGAACCCGGTTTTGCCGGCGTAAGTACGCAGCCAGCGCGCGTCTTCCAGGTCCTCGTCGTTGGTGTATTCGGCGTTCGAAATGCGCTGGATGAGTTCTTCGAGTTCGTCGCGCTTCAGCGTCCAGGAGTCCATGGTGAGGAACGGTGCGCCCGACGACTTGGCCAGCTCGACGAAATCCTTCCAGCCGTCGACGTTGTCTTCCGACTTCCACATGACGCACTGCACTTCCTCGTAGTCCACGTAGCCGTGAAAGCGGCGCAGTCCGTGGCCTTCGATGAAGGCGATCATGTCGTCTTTCAGACCGGAAAGATCGTCGGAGACAGAATTCATGTAGGGGCTCTCGGTGAATGAGCATTGTAAGCTTTTTTGGGGGGAGGGAGTAGGAGAGAGCGAGCACTTGGCAATTGGCCCCTTGGCGTCACGGGGACTCCGCCGTTTGCGGCGCGGATTTTGCGCTAAGAGCTAAAAGCTAAGGGCTGGGAGGTGAAGGCCAAGAGCCGGTTTTCCGTGTGCTACACTAACTGTTTCGCAACCGGCCTCCGAACGTAAACGATGCTTTACTCCAAAGAATATGTGGGCTACCTGGCCCGCGAACTCACAAAAAAGCTGATTGCTGGCGAGCTTATCGAGACCGCCAACGTGCCCGCTGTCACCGAGCGGGTTCACGCGGCGCTGCTCGAAGAACTCTCGCTGGAGGACCGCATCAACGACGAAGTGCGGGTAATCCTGGAAGCGTATTCCGACGAAATGCGACGCAGCGGCGCCAACTACCAGGAAATGTTCCGCAAGGTAAAAACCGAGTTGGTGAAAAAGTACAAAGCGGTGTTGTGAAGAACTTGAAAAGCGGTGTTGTGAGGAACTTAAAAGGCTGATTCACCACCGCGACACGGAGTCACGCAGAAGGCCCTAATAGAATTGTCATCCTGAGCGCAGCGAGGGATCTGCTTTGGAGCGGTGGGTGTGTGACTTTAGAAGTTGGTTCCCCCCGAGCTTCTGCACCGAGGTTACTAATTTTGGTTTTCTCCGTGTCTCTGTGACTCCGTGGTGAAAAGAAGTTTTAAGGATTTCCCGTGAGACTAAGTCGCGACAAAGTCAACAAGCTAGCCCACGTGGTCAGCGATGCCCTCGCCGACATGCCTGGGGTAGACTTCGTCGAGGACCGCAACACCATCCGCCTTGAAGTCCGCAAGGTTCTCGAACAACTTCTCAACCAGGAAGCCAGGATCGACCAGTCAGCACGCCAGAAGATCGAAAGCCAGAAGCGCACCATCCTCGAAGGCAGCCAGGAGTGGGACATCCTCTACCGGAAGTATTACAACGAGGAAGTGAAGAAGCTGGGGATTTGAAAGGCAGCTTGTGGCTGGTAGCCTGCAGCGAAAAGCAAACCGAAAGGAACCGGGTGGCCATGGCCACCCGGTTGTGTTGTAGCCTTCTCCATGGGCTCCTCTCGGATGCCGGCAATTGCGGACATCTCGTCGTTCATCAAGCGGGCCGCTCTCGAAGGCGGGTTCGACCTGGCCGGAATCGCTCCGGTGCGCGACTTCGACGAACTGGCTTACTTTCCGCAATGGATCGCTGGCGGCCATGCCGGCGAGATGAAGTATCTCGAAGCGCGTGACGAGTCGGGCCGGCTGAAGCGGGAATCTCTGCGGGTCGCCGCCCCTTGGGCACGCAGCGTGGTGGTCTGCGCCATCAACTACAACACGGCGCATCCGTATTCCAGCGAGGTGAACGATCCCGAGCGCGGATGGATCTCTCGCTATGCGTGGGGTCAGGAGGATTATCACGAAGTAGTGCTGCGACGGCTGCGAGAGGTGGAGCGGCGGATTTGCGAGGACGCGGACGCCCCTTCGAAAGGCTCAGCGCAGGCTCAAGCGCTACGGACGTGGTGCTATGTCGATACCGGCCCGATTGTTGAGCGCGTCTACGCCAAGTACGCGGGCGTGGGATGGATCGGCAAGAACACCTGCGTACTGAATCAGAAGCTGGGTTCCTGGCTGTTTCTAGGCGTGATCCTGACTTCGCTGGAACTGACACCAGACGTGCCCGCGGCCGACCGCTGTGGGACCTGCACACGCTGCCTCGACGCCTGCCCTACGAACGCATTCGTCGGCCCGTATCAGCTCGACGCGACCAAATGCATCTCGTATCTGACCATCGAGAAGCGCGGCCCAATCCCTGCGGAACTCCGCGAGGGCATGGGCCGGCATGTGTTCGGCTGCGACATCTGCCAGGACGTCTGTCCCTGGAACCGCAAAGCTCCAGAGACCGGCGCGCCCGAATTTCAGCCGCGCGACGGGCTGGTGAATCCGGCGCTCGAGTGGCTGGCCGAGATGAAAGCGGAAGAATTTCGAGAGACTTTTCGGGGCTCTCCCGTCCGTCGGGCGAAGCTCAGCGGCGTGCGTCGGAACGCAGTCATCGCCATGGGGAACAGTGGAGATCGGAAGTTCGTGCCGACGCTGGAGCGGTTATGCGAGGACGAAGACCCGGTGCTTGGGGAAAGCGCGAAGTGGGCGATGGAGAGAATCTGCGATTGAGGAACGCCCCAAGTCGCTGGCATCGTCTGGAACTGCTGGACGGGAGCGTTGGCGCATCTGGGAGTGGCTCGGGGAAATGCCTTGCAGTCGCGAACCTCGCAGGGAGCGGATGCCCATGCCTCCCGCGGCCGCGCACTCGCCGCCTACAAAGACTTCCTCACCCTTTGGAAAGACGCCGATCCCGATATCCCTATCTATAAGCTAGCCAAAGCCGAGTACGCGAAGCTGCAGTAGTCAACTGACGCGATCGGGCGTCTCTTACACACACTGACGCTCGCCTCTTGATCGCAATCCCATCTCCCTGCTCCCCCCGTGTTAGCATTTCCTTATCTCCATGCCTCGCCGGCATCCCATGGCCCGTTTCTTCCATGGACGTCCCCTAGCTTCCGCCGCGCTTGTTCTACTGACTACGCTTCTGCTCCCAAGCAACCTCAAGGCCGCCGAGCTCCAGTGGCAACAGTTCCGCTCCGCGCACTTCACCCTGGTCACTGACGCGGGCGAAAAGAAGGGCCGCGAAATCATTCTGCGCTTTGAGCAGATGCGGGCTGTCTTCAGCCAGTTACTTTCCCGCAACAAGCCCAAGATGCCGGTGCCGCTGACCATCTACGCGCTCAAAGACGACAAGCGCTTCTTCCAGATGGCGCCCCTGCGCAATGGCCAACCCATCAGCGTCCCGGGATTTTTCGTTCCCGGGGAAGACCACCAGTTCATCGTCCTGAATGCGTTTGAGGAAGAGCCGTGGCGCGCCATCCAGCACCAGTTCGCTCACCTGATGCTGAACTACAACTATCCGCCGACGCAGCCGTGGTTTGATGAGGGCTTTGCCGAGTACTTTGCCTCGATGCGCCTCGACAACAAACAGTTCGAGATCGGCAACGACCCCGAATTGACTTCCAACTACACCGAGGACTTGCTGGGCAACCAAACCGAGGCGCACAATCCGCCCAAGTCGCTCACCGAACTCCTTGGCGGATGGGTCTGGCTCTCGCTGCCCGACCTGTTCACCATGAAGCACGACACGTCGAGCCACCAGGAAGGCTCGCACCGTACGCTCTTCTACGCGCAGTCGTGGATGGTGATGCACTACCTCATCAACAAGGAGAAGCTCCCCGAGACGGGGACGTATTTCGGCCTGGTGGAGACCCAGCACGTGCCCGTCGAAGAAGCGATCCAGCAGGCCTATGGTATGTCGGCCGCGCAGCTCGACAAGGCGGTGAAGGACTACTTCCATTCACTTTCGCAGTTAAAGCAAGACGCCGACGCCGCGCGCCGGCCGGATGCTGCCCCCAATCGCCCGCAGATCTACCATTTTCCCGCGCCGATTGGCCCCGACGAGCTGGCAGCCGAGATGAAGATAGTCCCGCAGGCCGACGCCGAGGCCCAGCTTGCCGAGGTCATGGTGCGGATTCCCGAGCGCCGTGAACAGGGGCTGAAGGAAGTCGATCGCCTCCTGCAGCTGACCGACAAGAACGGTCAGCTTGTTGACAATGAAATCGCGCACCGTGCCCTGGCCTGGGTGCATTTGGAAAAGAAAGAGTTCCCGGAAGCAGCCGAGGAACTGGGCAAGGCGGCGGCCCTCGATCCGCGCGACGTGTGGAACCGCTATTACCTCTCTCTGGTGAAGTACAAAACCGCGCAGGCCCGGCACGAGGAAATGCAAGGCCTGCCCAACATGATGATCGACCTGCGTGTGGCGATTGACTGGTATCCGGATTTCGCAGAAGCCTTCAACATGCTGGCGATGGCCCGCATCGAGGGCGGCGGTACCGCATCCGCGCTCGAGTCCATCAAGCAAGCAATCGCCCTCAGCCCACGCAACGAGCAGTATGTCCTTAATCTCGGACAAATCCAGGAGGCGGCCAAGAAGTGGGATGCGGCCCAAGAGATTTTCGAGCGGCTGAAGTCCAGCAGCAATCCGCTGATTGCGAGTGCCGCCCGCAAGCAGCTGGATGAATTGCCCACCGTCCGCAAGTACGGCGTTTCGCCCAGCGCGCCCAAACGCGTCACCCAGTCGTCGCCATTTGACGAGCTCGAGCAGGAGGCGCAGAAGCGCGCTCAGGAACAGGAACACGACCCGACAGTCCCCGACAAGCGTCCGACGCAATTTGCCAAGGGAGTCCTGGTGAGCGTCGATTGCTCGCGCGCACCAGCCGCCGTGCTCACTGTGAATACCGGCAGGCCGCTCAAGCTGCGCGTAGCGGACTACAAATCTCTCCTGCTGATGGGCGAAGACCAGTTCTCTTGCGATTGGAGGAACCGCAAGGTCGCGGTGAACTACAAGGCAGGGCCCGGCGGGGAGGGGGATTTGGTGTCGCTGGAGATCCAGTAGCCAGGAGCGGCCTCGGCGGATTGCACTCGCATATGGCACTTGGCCCTTAGCATTTGGCCCCTGTGCTTTTCAGGCTTCTCCCCGGCAAAACCGGCGTGTCCATACTGCTCAAAGAATGCCGCTCTATTTTGCTCGGACGGCATGGACGTTTCTTGGCTAAATGCCAACTGCTCCATCACGCAGCCGGAGTGCTCACACACGTCCAACAAAAAACCCTCCCGGGGGAAGCCAGGAGGGTGGGGAATGGTTTGGGAGCAGGCTAGAGACGAGTGACGTTCGCTGCCTGAAAACCTTTAGGACCTTTGAGGAGATCGAATTCGACAGTTTCGCCTTCGTTCAGCGTGCGATATCCGTTCTCCTGGATCGCCGAGAAATGGACGAACACGTCCTCGCCAGTGGAGCGCTGGATAAAGCCATAACCCTTGGCTCCGTTAAACCACTTTACAGTTCCCTTCTCTCTCACAGAGAAACTCCTTTGCCTTTTCGCGAAGAATTCATCCCTCCGCCTGCTGCTGAAGCCTCGGGGTCAGTCCCGATGGCCCCCCCTCAAGCAGATCGAAGAGAACAGGTCGCGTTACTGCGGCGGGTGAAGTTACTGGCACAAACAAAAAGCCCCAAGCTTGACGCCGGATGCACAGGGTGCACGACGACGAGCCCAGCAGCTCCGGATCGTGGCGCGAAATTTCCACCGCTGAACACAGAAACGTCAACCCACTTGCTGAACCCTGCCGTGGTTGCGGCAGTGGTCGAGAATAATATGCAGGTCGTATTCTCTTGGCAAGTTAAGAAATTCGCTCAAGCCTCTTAGACTCAGGAGCTTGCGTCGCTTGCCTGCACCATCCATATGACCCCTGGTCACCCACAGTCCTAATCCCTCCGCGCCGGCATCGTTCGCATCTGTTTGATAGGATTAAGCAAACCTGTGTCCGGTTCTGTCACAAGTACGGTTTCTTCCCCTGTCGAAACCCTTCGGAAACGATCGAATAGCTCGTACTCGGGGATTGTGCTCTCGACCGTTCGCTACCTCATGCGGACCGAGGTGCATACCTTCGCCTTTTCGGTGGCCGCCAATGCCATCCTTTCGTTTTTCCCGTTCATGCTGTTGCTGATGACCCTGATCCTGCGCGTATTCCACTCGCATCGGATGTACGAAGTGGTGAAGCAGTTGTTAGAGGACTATCTGCCCGCTGGGCAGGAGTTCGTCATTCGCAACCTCGAAGCGCTCGTGCATTCCCGCCACCAGGCGCAGATCGTTTCGCTGGTGATCCTGTTAGTTACCTCGACAGGAATTTTTCTGCCCCTCGAAGTCGCCCTCAACCGCATCTGGGGATTCGCCGACAACCGCTCCTACTTCGGAAACCAACTCATTTCGCTGGGGTTGGCATTCTGGTGCGGCGTGCTGGCGCTGCTCTCGATTGCCATAAGCGCCGGCAATGAGGCATGGATGCGTTCCCTGCTGCGCGACCACGCCCTCATTTTGGTGCACATCGTCGGGTTCCTGGTGATGAAAGTGTTCGCGATCGGTACCAGCATCGCGATTTTCTTCTTGATTTACTGGCTCCTGCCCAATGGCCGGGTACCGGTTCGCGCCGTGGTGCCATCCGCCGTCATAGTGGGATTGCTCTTTGAAGCGCTCAAGTACGCCTACATTCTCGCCCTTCCCTGGTTGAACTTCGCCGAGGTGTATGGACCGTTCTCGCTCTCCGTGTCGCTGATGTTCTGGGCCTTCCTGTCAGGATTGCTGCTGCTCACGGGCGCGCACTTGTCGGCCCAAGCGCACGCGGGCCGGATCTAAGCTCCGCTCTCTTTCAAGCACGGGAAGGGTGCGGGTACCGGTACGGCTCAACTCTGGAGCCACGGACACGTCGGGTGTGGCTCTGCGCTTAGTAGAACTTTGCGATGATTCCAACCGCCGATCAGAGGCTCATTCCACGACTGGCAGCACGAGGTGTGAGGGCAACGCCGGCGAGCCATAAACCCGCTGCGTGGCCTTCACGAAGTCCGACTCGCTTGCCTTGTAGATACTGGGCACGAACCGCTGCGGATTGCGGTCAATCACCGGAAACCAGGTCGATTGAATCTGCACCATGACCCGGTGACCTTTCAGAAAAACGTGGTCGCGATCCCGCAGCGGCACCTTCCACTCGATGGGTTTGTCGGCAACAAGCGCCTGCGGCGTCTCGAAGCTCGTCAGATAGCGTCCGCGCCTCACTTCCATGGCGATGGGCAGTTCGTACCCGTTCAGCGACTGCACGTATTGTCCAGGCTTGGGTCCATTCTCGTCCCACGCATTCTTCTGCGCATTCTCGGGATACACATCGATCAACTTCACGACGAAGTCGCTGTCGGTGCCTGAGGTTGAAGCAAACAGGTCCGCCGAGACTTCGCCGGTCACGGTGAGATCGTGCTCGAGCGGGACGCTTACGTAGGTGAGCACGTCCGGACGATGGCCCACAAAGCGCTGGTCCGCCACTTCCCATGTGGCCCAGTCGCCCCCCGGATAGGTTGGCGAAATGGGCCGCGCTCGATACGGCACAGGGTTCGCCGGATCAGAAACATATTCCCGGTACGGTTTCTCGGCGGCCGCCGGCGCCGCAAACGAGAGCGTGCCGTCGCTGTGAAGGTAAAAATTCTTCGCCTTCGTTTCTCTGGGCGGCCACACGGGATAGCTGTGCCAAGTGTTCGATCCGCTCTGAAAGGTGGTCGCCTGCCACGACGGCTTCTCTCCCTTGCCATGCAGGTAGTAGCGGAAGAAAGGTGCTTCGACGTTATCGCGGAATTCACGCGACGTCTCGTGCCCGCCAAACGGTATCAGGCCGATGCTGTCGCCCTTCGGTGCCCGCCACTCCCCGTGGAACCACGGCCCTGCGACCATGAAATTGTCATGCTGCGGATCGTTCTCCTCTGCATGCCGGAAGATTTGCCACGGTCCCCAGGGATCTTCCTGGTCCCAGAATCCCGCGACGTTCAGGTTGGGCACCGTCGAACTGTGCAACTGCCGCACCCACGCTTCTTTCTTCCAGAAGTCGTCGTAGTCGGGATGCTCGAGGTTGGCATTCCAGTAAGGAATCGAGCCGTGCAGGTACTTGGCGTTGATGTTCCCGACTGGCCCGAGGTCCAGATACCACTGGTACGTGTCGTAGGTTTCGAAGTCGAAATGCGTGTTCTTGTTCTTGTCCGCCTGTTCCATCACGGCGTATTCGAAGTTGTAGCTCTCCCGAAGCGCGCCGAAGCGATGGTCGTCGTCATTCATCCACTGGTCCACGGGTGAAGCCTGCTCGCTCATTGCCTTCAGCGCCGGATGCGGATGCAGCAGAGCGAGCGCGGTCGTCAGCCCGTCGTAGGAAACTCCAAACATCCCGACTTTCCCGTTATTGTTGGGAACGTTCTTCACCAGCCACTCGATCGAGTCGTAAGCGTCGGTAGTCTCGTTGACGGCCTTGGGATCCTTGAGGTCGACCCACGAAGACAGGAGAAATTCGCCCTCCGATTTGAAGCGCCCCCGCAGGTTCTGAATCACCAGGATGTAGCCATCCTGCATGAGTTCCTTCAGCGTCGTCGGCATCTTCTCGTACGGCTTGTCGGGAACTCCATAGGGCGTCCGGCGAAACAGGATCGGCAGCGGCCCAGCCTGATCGACCGGTGCCATGATTACAGTTTGCAGGTGAACCCCATCGCGCACCGGAATCATG
>Ga0306926_10000597_pt1 | contig 34194 bp, 40 predicted proteins | sample flu12Cox44000178_FD_203759 | JGI IMG/M metagenome (GOLD analysis project Ga0306926, IMG submission 203759) | Lab enrichment of tropical soil microbial communities from Luquillo Experimental Forest, Puerto Rico - flux8day.12C.oxic.44.000.178 (v2)... | ecosystem: Environmental > Terrestrial >...
GGCCCAGCGAGCTGAAGAAGCCGCGGATGATCCGGATCCAGTCCCGCCAGAAGTAGATGAGCAGCGCGATCGCGGTGGCCACGTGCAGCCCGACGATGAAGGCCAGGTACGGCGACTCGGGCGTGGCGACATTGAGGTCGGTCGCCCAGCTGCCGCCGATCAGCGCCGGGATGAGGACGTTGTGCCCGAGGCTGGACACGGGGAACAGCTCGGTGACGCCCTGGACCAGGCCGACGACGGCCGCCTCAAGGTAGGTCAGATGGGACATGCCAGCCTTCCGGGAAGGGTTCACGCCCGGCGGGCCGGCACGGCCACAGCCCGGGCAGCACACATGCTACGGACTCCCGGCGCCGGTGAGCGGGTTCGGCGCAAACCTTTGCCGCAGCTAAACGGTTCCAGCGCGGCGGTTCAGCCGCTGCTGCCGGGCACCGCCGGGGTGTCCTGCCGCGGCCGCCGGCCGATCTTGCTGCCGAGCCACACCAGCGGGTCGTACTTGCGGCTCACCACCCGCTCCTTCAGCGGGATGAGCGCGTTGTCGGTGATCTTGATGTGTTCCGGGCACACCTCGGTGCAGCACTTGGTGATGTTGCACAGGCCCAGCCCGAAGTCGTCCTGGGCGATATCGCGCCGGTCGGCGGTGTCGGCCGGGTGCAGTTCCAGTTCGGCGACCCGCATCAGGAACCGCGGGCCCGCGTAGGCCTGCTCGTTGTCGGCATGGTCGCGGATGACGTGGCACACGTTCTGGCACAGGAAGCACTCGATGCACTTGCGGAACTCCTGGGAGCGCTGCACATCGACCTGCTGCATCCGGAACTCGCCCAGCCCGACCGAGGCGTCCGGGGTGAACGACGGGATCTGCCGCGCCTTGGCGAAGTTGAACGACACGTCGGTGACCAGATCCCGGATCACCGGGAAGGTGCGCATCGGGGTGAGCGTGATCGGTGCCCCGGGCTCGAAGGTGGACATCCGGGTCATGCAGGCCAGCCGTGGCCGCCCGTTGATCTCCATCGAGCAGGATCCGCACTTGCCGGCCTTGCAGTTCCACCGCACCGCCAGGTCGCCGGCCTGAGTGGCCTGCAGCCGGTGCAGGATGTCCAGCACGACCTCGCCCTCGTTGACCTCGCACTGGTAGTCGACCAGCTCACCCCGGCCAGCGTCGCCCCGCCAGACCCGCAGGGTTATTTTCTCCGCCATCAGTGCGTCTCCTCGCCCGCCGGTGCGCCGGCTGGTTCGCCTACCGAGGCGGTGGCCGGTGGCAGTTCGGTGTCGGTGTAGTACTTCTTCAGCTCATCGCGGTCGAACAGGGCCAGCAGGTCGGCCCGCATCGGTGCCATCGGCTGCCGCCGCAGCGTCACCCGGTCGCCCGCCAGTGAGCAGATCAGGTTGATCTTGCGCCACTCCGGCGACATCTGCGGGAAGTCGTCACGGGTGTGCCCGCCCCGGCTCTCGGTCCGCTCCAGCGCCGCCTGCGCCACACACTCCGCGATCAGCATGATGTTCCGCAGGTCCAGGGCCAGGTGCCAGCCCGGGTTGTAGGCCGGGCCGCCCTCCGCACTGACCTGGGCCGCCCGCTCGCGCAGCTTTTCCAGCTCGGCCAGCGCCATCTTGATCTCGTTCTCGGTGCGGATGATGCCGACCAGGCTGCTCATAGTCTCCTGCACCTCGGCGTGCACGGTGTACGGGTTCTCGCCGCCACTGCCCGATAGCGGAGCCAGCGCCTCCGCCTCGGCAGCGGCCACATCCGCGTCACTGACCGCCGGGCGGCCGGCCAGCGAGCCGAGGTAATCGACCGCACCCATGCCCGCCCGGCGGCCGAACACCAGCAGGTCCGACAGCGAGTTGCCGCCCAGCCGGTTCGACCCGTGCATGCCGCCGGACACCTCGCCGGCCGCGAACAGCCCCGGCACCAGCGACTGCCCGGTGTCCGGGTCCACCTCCACCCCGCCCATCACGTAGTGCTGGGCCGGCCCGACCTCCATCGGCTCCTTGGTGATGTCCACGTCGGCCAGTTCCTTGAACTGGTGGTGCATGGACGGCAGCCGCCGCAGGATCTCGTCGGCCGGCAGCCGGGAGGCGATGTCCAGGAACACACCACCATGCGGGGATCCCCGCCCGGCCTTGACCTCGGCGTTGTTCGCCCGGGCTACCTCGTCGCGGGGCAGCAGTTCGGGCGGCCGCCGGTTGTGGTCGGGGTCGGTGTACCAGCGGTCGGCCTCTTCCTCGGTCTCGGCGTACTGGGCGCGGAACACGTCTGGCACGTAGCCGAACATGAACCGCTTGCCCTCGGAGTTCCGCAGCACCCCGCCATCGCCGCGCACCGACTCGGTGACCAGCAGGCCGCGGACGGACAGCGGCCAGACCATGTGGGTGGGATGGAACTGGACGAACTCCATGTTCAGCAGCGTCGCACCGGCCAGCAGCGCCAGCGCGTGCCCGTCCCCGGTGTACTCCCAGGAGTTGGAGGTGACCTTGAAGGTCTTCCCGATCCCGCCGGTGGCCAGGATCACCGCCGGCGCCTCGAACACCACGAACCGCCCGGTTTCCCGGACATAGCCGAACGCGCCGGCGATGGCCCCGCCGGTCACCAGCAGCCGGGTGATGGTGGTCTCGGCGAAGACCTTCAGCATGGCTTCCGGGTCGCCGTGCTCCCGCGCGTCCTGCTGCTGGAGGGCGACCGTGCGCTGCTGGAGCGTCCTGATCATCTCCAGCCCGGTCCGGTCACCCACGTGGGCCAGCCGCGGGTACTGGTGACCGCCGAAGTTGCGCTGGCTGATCTTGCCGTCCGGGGTGCGGTCGAACAGCGCACCCCAGGCCTCCAGCTCCCAGACCCGGTCGGGCGCCTCCTGGGCGTGCAGTTCGGCCATCCGCCAGTTGTTGAGGAACTTGCCGCCGCGCATGGTGTCGCGGAAGTGGACCTGCCAGTTGTCGTGCGGGTTGACGTTGCCCATCGCGGCGGCACAGCCGCCTTCGGCCATCACCGTGTGCGCCTTGCCGAAGAGCGACTTGGAGATGACGGCGGTCTTCTTGCCCGCCTGCCTGGCCTCGATCGCCGCCCGCAGGCCGGAGCCGCCGGCGCCGATCACCACCACGTCGTAGGAGAGCCGTTCGATGTCAGTCATCTGCGCGGTGCACCTTCTGCCTGCTGCCTAGAAGAAGCGAAGATCGGTGATCACACCGCTCGCGACCAGCCGGATGTAAAGATCGGTGAACAGCACCCAGCCCAGCGAGATCCAGGCGAACTGCATGTGGCTGGCGTTCAGCTTGGACAGCTGGGTCCACAGCCAGTAGCGGACCGGGTGCTTGGAGAAGTGCCTGAGCCGGCCGCCGAGGGCATGCCGGCAGGCGTGGCAGGACAGCGAGTACAGCCACAGCAAGATGGCGTTGATCAGCAGGACCAGCGTGCCCAGCCCCATGTGCACCCACTGCCCGTCGTGGTTGCGGAAGGCGATCACCGCGTCGGCAGTCAGGATCACGTTGAACGCCAGCGCGATCCAGAAGAAGTACCGGTGCACGTTCTGCAGGACCAGCGGGAACCGGGTCTCGCCCGTGTACCTGGCGTGCGGCTCGCGGACCGCGCAGGCGGCCGGCGCCCGCCAGAACGCCCGGTAGTAGGCCTTGCGGTAGTAGTAGCAGGTGAGCCGGAAACCCATCGGCCCGCCGATGATGAGGACCGCCGGGGACAGCCAGGTGAGCCACGGGATCCAGTTGAAACCCGCGCCGCTGGTGCAGGTCGAAACCAGGCACGGCGAGTACAGCGGCGAGATGTACGGCTGCCAGAAGTAGTTCCGGTTGACCAGCGACGCCCAGGTCAGGTAGATCACCACCACCCCGAGCGCGGTGGCGTTGATGGCCGGCTGCCGCCACCACGGGTCCTTGCGCAAGGTGCGCTCGGGGATCTGCGGGCGGGTTTTCTCCGGCGCCGTTGCTGCCTGGGTCATCGGCTGACTCTCCACCTCGGAAGTTAATCCAACTGATATCACCACGCAGGCCCCGCGGCCCGGCCGGCGGCGTGTGACCCTTGCTACACCCCGTGCTGGCCGGAGTCCAATCCCAGGGCGCGGCGCAGGAAATCCACCTGCAGCAGGAGCAGGTTCTCGGCCACCTCCTCCTGCGGCGTCATGTGGGTGACCCCGGACAGCGGCAGCACCGCATGCGGCCGGCCGGCCGCCAGCAGTGCCGAGGAGAACCGCAGGGTGTGGGCGGCCACCACATTGTCATCGGCCAGGCCGTGGATGAGCAGCAGCGGCCGGCTGAGCCGCGGCGCGTCGGCCAGCAGCGAGCAGGTGTGATACGGGCCGTCCGCGCCGGAATCAGCCGGCTGGCCGAGATACCGCTCGGTGTAGTGGGTGTCGTACAGGTGCCAGTCGGTGACGGGTGCACCCGCGATCGCGGCGTGGAACACGTCGGGCCGCCGCAGCACCGCCAGCGCGGCCAGATAGCCGCCGAATGACCAGCCGCGGATGGCCACCCGTGCCAGATCCAGGTCGGGGTGACGCTCGGCGGCCGCATGCAGCGCCTCGATCTGGTCGGCCAGAACCGGGCCGGCCAGGTCGTGCCAGACCGCCCGGTCCCAGTCCGGCCCCCGGCCCGGTGTGCCCCGGCCGTCCGCGATCACCACCGCGAAGCCCTGCTCGGCCAGCCACTGCGAGGTGAGGAACGCGCCGCGGGCGGCCAGCACCCGCTGGGCGTGGGGGCCGCCGTAGGGGTCGAGCAGAACCGGCAGCCGCCCGCCGCCCGGCCGGTGCCAGGACGGCAGCAGGACCGCGGTCCGGATCCCGTGCGGGCCGGCCGCAAAGATCCCCGGCTCCGGATTGGGCAGGTCCGCCGGTTCGGCCAGCGAGGTGACGGCGATGCCGGGCTGCCCGTCCGGCACCACCCGCACGCTCACCCCGTCCTGCCGCAGCGACCGGTGGCTGACCACGGTGGTGCCGCCCGACCGGGTGCCGCTGGTCACCCCGTCTGCCGCTGCGGCGGCCACCCGGGCCAGGCCGTCCGGGCGGTAGATCCACAGCCCGATCTCGGCCGGCTCCTCGCCGGACGCGGCGAACAGGACCGTCTCACCATCGACCGCCAGCACCTGCCGGACCTGCAGGCTGGCGGGGGTGACCGGGTCCGGGCTGCTTTCCGCGAACTCTTCGGCGGTGGCGACCAGCAGCCGCTTGGCGCCACCGGCGTCGGCGGTCCAGACGATCCGGCCGTCGCTGGTCCTGGCGGGCACGCCGGGCACGATGTCCAGCCACCGGTCGTCGGTGTCCTCCCGCAGCACGGCCACCGCGCCCCGCGCCGGGTCGGCCGACAGCAGCCGCATGCGGCGCTGGTCGCGGCTTTGCACCACGATCAGCGGGTCATCCTTGTCCCAGTTCACGGTGACCAGATAGGGGAAGGCGGCCTGGTCCCAGTCGACCAGGTACTCACTGCCATCCAGGCCGACCTGCAGCAGCGCTACCTCGGCGTTCGGGGTGCCGGCTGCCGGGTAGGCGACCTCGGTGCCGGGCCGGCCGGGCTGGGCCGGGTCGGCGATATGCCACCGGTTGACGCCGCTGGTGTCCACCCGGGCCACCAGCAGGGCCGACCCGTCCGGCGCCCACCAGTACCCGCGCTGCCGCTCCATTTCTTCCGCCGCGACGAACTCGGCCAGCCCGTAGCTCAGCCCCGGCACGCCGTCCGGCCCGATGAGCTGGCGGTGATTGCCGGTGGCCAGGCCGGTGATCCGCAGCGCGCCCGCGTGCACGTAGGCGACCGTGCGCCCGGTGGGATCGGGCCGGGGATCCAGCGCGGGCACGGCCGCCGGCACGGCGCGCACGGCCGGATCCCCAGCGCCGGCCCGCAGGTCAGCCAGGTAGATCCGGCCGGCCACCGCGAACGCGGCCAGGGCCAGGGCGTCATCGGTGGCGAAGGCCACAATCCCGGCCGCCTGCTCGCGGGACCGCTCCCGCCGGGCCCGCTCTTCGGCAGGCTCCAGCTGGCCGGCCCGATCCGGCCCGCTGCCCTCATCCGGCGCGGCCGGCAGCGCGGCCGGATCGGCCACCAGCCGCTCCTGGCCGGTTTCGGTGTCGAGCAGCCACAGGCAGGTCACCGGGTCGCTGCCGCCCTGGCTGCGCAGGAAGGCCACCCGGCGGCCGTCGGGGGAGATCTGGAACGAGCGCGGCACGCCCAGGCTGAAGCCCTGGGTACGGGCGTGCTGGCGGGGGAAACTGTCGGTCATCCCCCGATCCTGCCAGCCCGCTGCCAGCCCGGCACCGGAAGGCTCGCCCGATCGCCGCTAGGCTCACCCGGTGACCGATCAGCGCAGGCTGCTGCTGGTGCACGCGCATCCGGACGACGAGTCGATCCAGACCGGGGCGACCATGGCCGCCTACGCCGCGGGCGGGGCGGGCGTCACCCTGGTCACCTGCACCCTGGGAGAACTGGGCGAGGTCATCCCGGCCCGCCTGGCCCACCTGGCTGGCGGCCCGCTGGGGCAGCACCGGATCGGCGAGCTGGCCGCCGCCTGCGCCGCGCTCGGGGTGCCCGATCACCGGTTTCTCGGCGGCCCCGGCCGCTGGCGCGACTCGGGCATGATGGGCCTGCCGGACAACGCCGACCCCCGCTGTTTCTGGCAGGCGGACGTGACCGAGGCGGCGGCCGCGCTGGCCGCAGTGATCCGCGAGGTCCGGCCGCAGGTGCTGGTCACCTACGACGCGAACGGTTACTACGGGCACCCCGACCACATCCAGGCGCACCGGGTCAGCCGGGCGGCAGTGGCGCTGGCGGCCCGCCGGGACGGGCCGGCCGCCCCGCCGCCATGGCAGGTGGCCAAGTTCTACGCGACCGCCATGCCCCGCTCGGTGCTGGCCGGCCTGATCGAGCTCGGGCCGGGGCGACCGGAGCGGTTCCGGCAGGTGCGTTCGGTTGCGGAGGTGCCGTACGGGGTGGCGGACAGCCAGGTCACCACCGAGATCGACGGCACCGCCCAGCTGGCCGCCAAGACCGCCGCGATGACGGCCCACGCCACCCAGGTCGCGGTGGCGGGCGGCTGCTACGCGCTGGCGGACGGGGTCGGCCAGCGGATCACCGGGCGGGAGTACTACACGCTGCTGGCCGGGCCGCGCGGGCCCGGGGACGGCCCGCACGGCTGGGAGCAGGACCTGTTCGCGGGCCTGTAGCCCACCGGCCGCTGGCTGGGCTCCCGCGGCCTGCCCGTATAGCCTGCTCTGCGTGGAAAGCACGCCGCGGAGCCGGCCCGCGTCGGTGAGCACCGGGCTCACCTACGTCGCGCTGCTCCTGCTCGGCGCGGCGCAGGGGCTGATCGGCTGCTTCCAGTTCAGCCGGGTGACGGACCCGGTGCCGGTGGCCGCGCTGATTTTCTGCGCGCTGATCTTCGCCTCCTGCCTGCTGGGCGGCTGGGGCATGGGCTCGCCACTGGGCGCCCTGATGGTCGCGCTCGGCTGGTTCGGCGTCTCGGTGCTGCTCACCATGCCCACCGCAAACGGCAGCGTGATCGTCACCAATACCGCGGCCGGCCGGTGGTTCCTGTACGGCGGGGCCATCTGCGCCGGGGCCGGGCTGGCGGTCTCCTTCCGGTGGCGGGCCAGGCGGCCGGCCGGGCTGCCCCGGCCAACCCCGGGCCCGGGCTCATGACCGGCGTCGACCCGCAGGGCTTCCGGCGGGCGGCGGGCCGGTTCGCCAGCGGCATCGTGGTCGTCTCGACCAGCCTGGACGGGATCGGTCATGCGATGACCGTGACCGCCTTCACCTCGGTATCGCTCGACCCGGTGCGGGTGCTGTTCTGCGCCGAGAAGATCGCGCGGTTCCATGACGCGGTACTCGCCACCGGCACCTGGGCGGTGTCGGTGCTGACCGAGGACGCCGAGAAGACGGCGCGCTGGCTGGCCACCCGGGGCCGGCCGCTGGCCGGGCAGCTCGACGCATTCCGGCATCATCCGGGGGCCCGCACCGGCGCGCCGATCCTGGACGACGCGCTGGCGGCGATGGAGTGCCGGACCACCGCCGTGCATGACGGCGGCGACCACTCCATCGTGGTCGGCGAGGTGCTGGCCGTCACCGAGCCGCGCGCTGACGCTGGCCCACTGCTGTATTACGCCAGCCAGTACCGCCGGCTGGGCAGTTCATAGGGCGGGTGCTAGCGGATCATGTCCGCGATCTGGTCGAGTGCCCAGTCCAGGTCCGGTGCGGAGATGGTCAGCGGCGGCGCTAGCCGGATCGTGGTGCCGTGCGTGTCCTTGGCCAGCACACCCCGGGCGGCCAGCCGCTCGCACGCCTCCCGGCCACCCAGCCGGGTGAACTCGACCCCAGCCCACAGCCCGCGCCCGCGCACCTGCGCCACCTCATCGCCGGGCAGCGCAGACAGCCGGTCATGCAGGTGCGTACCCAGCTTGGCAGACCGTTCCTGGTACTCACCGGTGGCCAGCATCGCGATCACCTCGCGCCCGACCGCGCACGCGAGCGGACTGCCGCCGAACGTGGACCCGTGCTGTCCCGGCCGGAACACGCCGAGCACGTCGCGCGAGGACACCACTGCCGACACCGGCACGATGCCGCCGCCCAGCGCCTTGCCGAGCAGGTACATGTCCGGGACCACGTCCTCGTGCTCACAGGCGAAAGTGGTGCCCGTGCGCCCCAGCCCGGACTGGATCTCGTCGGCGATCATCAGCGCGCCATGGCTGGTGCACAGCTCGCGGACCGCGGCCAGGTAGCCGGACGGCGGCACGATCACCCCGGCCTCGCCCTGGATCGGCTCGACGAGCACGCCCACTACCCGCGGGTCCATGGCCACGGCCAGCGCCGCCGCATCCCCGTACGGCACGATCCGGAACCCAGGCGTGTACGGGCCGTAGCCGTCCCGCGCGTCGGGGTCGGTGGAGAAGCTGACAATGGTGGTGGTCCGCCCGTGGAAGTTGCCGGAGAAAACAACGATCACGGCCTGGTCCGGCGGCACGCCCTTAACCTCGTACCCCCACTTGCGCGCGGCCTTGATAGCGGTTTCCACCGCCTCCGCGCCGGTGTTCATCGGCAGCACCATCTCCATGCCCGCCAGCCCAGCAAGTTCCGCGCAGAACGGCCCGAACTGGTCGTGCTCGAACGCCCGGCTGACCAGCGTCACCCGCGCCAGCTGACGCTGGGCGGCGGCGACCAGCCGCGGATGGCGGTGACCAAAGTTCAGGGCGGAGTACGCGGCCAGCAGGTCCAGGTACCGGTGGCCCTCGACGTCGGTTACCCAGGCACCCTCGGCCTCGGCGATCACGACTGGGAGCGGGTGGTAGTTGTGCGCGCTGTGCGCGTCGGTCAGGGCGCGCAGTTCGCCGCTGCTGGTCATCGCTCTCCTTTAGGCATGGCCATGATGGTCATACCAGCCTAAGAGTGCTTCTGAGCAGGCGAAACGCGAAGAGCGTGCATCAGGTGAGCGATCTATTGCGGATTTGTGACATTGATCGGCGATCCGTTGCGCCGCCTGGCCGGCCCGGGCGGGCGGCACGGGGGCTCTCAGCCGAGGGAGCGCAGGCGGCTGACGGCGGCGTCCACGCGTTCATCGGTGGCGGTCAGGGCAACCCGGATGTGGGCGTGGCCGGCCGGCCCGTAGAAGTCACCGGGGGCGGCCAGGATCCCGGCCCCGGCCAGCAGTGCGACGCTGCCCCAGCCGTCCAGGCCGTCCCTGGCCAGCCACAGGTACAGCCCCGCCTCGGAATACTCGGCCCGCCAGCCCGCGGCGGCGAACGCGGCCCGCAGCCGGTCCCGGCGGACGGCGTAGCGGGCCCGCTGCTCATCCGCGTGGCGGTCATCGTCCAGCGCGGCGGCCATGGCTGCCTGGACCGGGCCGGGCATCATCATCCCGGCGTGCCGCCGGATTTCCAGCAGTTCGGCCACCAGCCCGGGGTCGCCGGTGACGAAACCCGCCCGGTAACCAGCCAGGTTCGAGCGTTTGGACAGTGAGTACACCCCGAGCACGCCCTGCCGGGACGGCCCGCAGACGTCGGGATGCAGCACCGATACCGGCTCGGCCTCCCAGCCCAGGTCCAGGTAGCACTCGTCGGCGGCAATCACCGCGCCGCGCTCGCGGGCCCAGTCCACCATCTTCCGCAGGTGCGCCGCGGGCAGCACCCGGCCGGTTGGGTTGGCGGGCGAGTTTACCCACACCAGCGCCACCCGCCGGGGCCCAAGGCTGGCCAGCCCGTCCGCCGCCACCGGCTCGGCGCCGGCCAGCCGGGCGCCAATGTCATAGGTGGGATAGGCCAGTTCCGGGTAGACCACCACGTCACCGGGACCACAGCCGAGCAGCGTGGGCAGCCCGGCGATGATCTCCTTGCTGCCGATCACCGGCAGCACGGCAGCCGGGTCGGTGGTCACCCCGTGCCGCCGGGCCAGCCAGCCGGCGGCCGCTTCCCGCAGCCGGGCCGTCCCCTGCGTGGCGGGGTAGCCGGGGGAGTCAGCCGCCGCGGCCAGTGCGGCCTGGACCACGGCCGGGACCGGGTCGACCGGGGTGCCGATCGACAGGTCAACGATCCCGCCCGGATGCGCGCGCGCCTTCTCCCGGTGCGGGGCCAGCAGGTCCCACGGGAAGGGGGGCAGGCACGCGGCGAGGGTCAGCTGTCTTCTCCCTGCGGCGGCAGCGCCGCCACGATCGGGTGGTCCTTGCCGATCTTCCCGACCTTGGATGCGCCGCCGGGCGAGCCCAGGTCCTCGAAGAACTCGACGTTGACCCGGTAGAAGTCCTTCCACTGGTCCGGCACGTCGTCCTCGTAGAAGATCGCCTCAACCGGGCAGACCGGCTCACAGGCACCGCAGTCCACGCACTCGTCCGGGTGGATGTAGAGCATGCGCTCGCCCTCGTAGATGCAGTCGACGGGGCATTCCTCGACGCACCCCTTGTCGAGGACGTCGACGCAGGGCTGCGCGATGATGTAGGTCACCTCGGAACTCCTCTTCCGGCACGTACGTTCCCGGCGCTGACCGCAGCGGTCTGGCTCCAGTATCGCGGTTCTCAGGCCAGTATGGCGCGACCGCGCGGCTGCCTGGGCCGGGAGGGCAGGCTATCAGCTAGCCAGCACCGCCCCCGGCACGGCCGCCCGCGGATCCCGGGTCCAGCCGCTGCCGCCGGCCGCCGCCCGCCAGCGCAGCCCGGCATAGCTCACCTGATGGATCCCGTAGCTGGCCGCGTGAGTCACCAGCCAGGCAGCGACCGTCCAGCCCAGCCCGGGGCGGGCCGCAGGCACCAGCAGGCGGGGAGCGTCCCGGCGCGCGGCCAGCTGCCGCGACCCGACCGGGCCGAACACGGCGGTTAGCGCCTGCCGGGCCCCAGCCAGGTTGGCCCGCGGCGGGTCGGCGCCGTCGGGCCAGCACCACACCGCATGCGCGGAACGGCCGGTGAAGTCGGCCGCCAGCAGCGCCGCCTCCTGCTGGTACTGAAGGTAGGCGTAGCCGTCGGCGCTGTGCTGCACCTCCTGCGCCGCGCGGTAGACCGGCTGGCGCTGGTAGCCGGGCACGGTGGCCAGTGCCTGGAAGAACTTCGTGCTGGCGTAGACGGGGTCGAGCAGCTTGCGGGCCGGGCCCCAGCCCTGCGATGGCCGCTGCTGGAACACGCCGACCGAGTCGAGGTCGCCATAGCTGAGGTTCTGCAGCTTGGACTCCTGGATGGCGGCGGCATAGGCGACCACCACCGCCCGCCGTGGCATCGCCTGGTGGTGCGCCACCCCGGCGATGGTGGCGGCGATCGCGGCCTGATCGGGGTCGAGGGCAATCGCCGACCGGCCCGAGCCCGCCTGGCAGCCGGTCGGGCTCAGCGGGGTGGTGCCGTGGCCGATCGTAAGGTACACCGCGACGGCAGCCAGGATGACGACCAGGAGCAGGGCGGCGGGCCCCAGGCCACGGCGGGCAGCTTTGGTCGGCACATCTCGACGGTACCGGCCGGTACCGGTCGAGGAGGCCAAGCTCGCTGCTCCGCCGCAGCTGACCGGTCCTGAGCCAGCGCCCGGGGCCGGGGCCCTCTACCATCGGCGGCATGACTGCTGCCGCCGCCGCCGCACCGCTGCCGCTGCCGGACGAACTGGACGAGCTCTGGCAGCGGCGTGCTGACCTGGGCCCCGGCGATGCCGGTGCCCGGGCGGTGGTGACCGCGGCGGTGGACGCGCTGGACCGCGGCGAAGCCAGGGTGGCCTGGCCCGACCCGGCGACCGGTGACATCACCGTGGACGAGCGGGCCAAGCGAGCGATCCTGCTGGCCTTCCGGCTGCTGCCGATGGCGGAGTCCGGCGCTGGGGACTTCCGCTACCACGACCGGGTGCCGCTGAAGACCCGGCTGGACGGGGTACGGGTGGTGCCGGGCGCGATCGCCCGCTGGGGTGCCTACATCGCGCCCGGCTGCGTGCTCATGCCGTCGTTCGTCAACATTGGCGCCTACGTGGACAGTGGGACGATGGTGGACACCTGGGCCACGGTCGGATCCTGCGCGCAGGTCGGCCGGAACGTCCATCTGGCCGGCGGGGTCGGCGTCGGCGGCGTGCTCGAGCCGCCGAACGCGGTGCCGGTGGTCATCGAGGACGACGCCTTCATCAGCTCGCGGTGCATGGTGGTGGAAGGTGCCCGGGTCCGCACCGGGGCCGTGCTCGGCGCGGGCACGATCCTGACCCGCAGCTCGCACGTGATCGACGTGGAGACGGGCGAGGAACTGCCTCGCGGTGAAGTGCCCGCCTGGTCGGTCTGCGTCGGCGGCACCCGGCCGCGGAAGTTCGGCGGCGGCGAGTTCGGCATGCCCTGTGTGCTGGTGCTCAAGCGGCTGCCCGCCGGCGAGCGGCACGACAAGGCGGTACTGAACGACATCCTGCGCGACCACGGCATGAACGGCTGACCGCAGGCCGATGGCCGCCGGGTGACGATCTTCCCCGGCCGGGGCGGGCCGCTGGCCGCTGCCCCGCCAGTCGTGCTGGCCTGCGGCTGGACTGAGCTACCGTGGCAGGACCATGAACGTACAACCAGAGCCACGCCGGCGGGTCCGCCGGCAGGGACCGGCCATGCTGCGCGGCAAGGCCATCCCGAAGACGACCACGGATCAGCGGCTGCTCGACCGGCGCGGTCCCAGCGACTGGGTGCACACCGATCCGTGGCGGGTACTGCGCATCCAGGCGGAATTCGTGGAGGGTTTCGGCCTGCTAGCTGAACTCGGGCTGGCCGTGTCCATCTTCGGCTCTTCCCGGGCGGTGCCCGGCACCCGCCAGTACGAGCTGGCTACCCGCATCGCCACCGGGCTGGCCGAGGCGGGTTACGCCGTGATCACCGGTGGCGGGCCGGGGATCATGGAGGCGGCGAACAAGGGCGCGGCCGTGGCCAACGGCACGTCGGTGGGCCTGGGCATCGAACTGCCGCTGGAACAGGGCCTCAACGACCACGTCGAGATCGGCATCGAGTTCCGCTATTTCTTCGTCCGCAAGACCATGTTCGTCAAGTACTCACAGGCGTTCGTGGTGCTGCCGGGCGGGTTCGGCACCCTGGACGAGCTGTTCGAGGCGCTGACGCTGGTCCAGACCGGGAAGGTCACCCGCTTCCCGATCGTGCTGGTGGACAGCGACTACTGGTCCGGCCTGCTGTCCTGGCTGCGGGAAGAGGTGGTGGGCCAGGGCAAGATCGCCCCGGCCGACCTGGACCTGCTGAGCATCGCCGATGAGCCGGAGGAGGTGGTCCGGATCATCCGGGCCGCCCACAGCAACGGCGGCGCGCTCGGCTCCGCGGTGCCTGCCGCGGACGGGAACGGCATCGGGTAGCCCGGCTGGGCTGGCCGGGCGCGGGCGCCCGTCCCGGCGCGTCAGGCTAGGCCGCGCAGGGTGCTGGCCGGGCGCTGGGTGCCGGCGATGACCAGGGCCATGTCGATCGCACGGCGAGCGGCCCGGGTGTGCCGGGAACGGATGACTGGCATGCCCAGCCAGGTCCCGATTGCGGCGGCGGCGACCACCGAGGCCGGTGGCGGGCCGGCCGGTAGCGGGCTGATGGCGGCCGGGCCGGCCAGCCGGTCGGCATCGAAGGGCTCCGGCCGCGTGCTGCCGGTACCGGCCTGGCCCGGCCACAGCACCGCGCTGGGCAGGCTGGCCCGGATGCTGGCCAGCTCACCCGGTGTGGCCGCGCGGATGTCGATGAGGTCGGCACCATCGGCCCAGGCACGGGCCGCCTGCCCGGGGCCATCGGCGACGGCCAGCAGGAGCGTCGCTGGACACACCCGCTGAGCATGGCACGATTCGTACTGTGCCAATAGTGCTGTTGCTGACGGCGGCCGGCATCGTGGCGGGCGCGGTGCTGGCCGCACTCGGGCGGGCGGGCGACATGGCCATGTTCCTGCCGGATGCGGCGGTGTTCCAGGCCGGTGAGATGACGGCGCCCGACCTGGCATGGGTGCGCCCCCCGCTGTCCCTGTGGGGCTACAACACCGCGGCCACCGATGAGGCGCTGCGGGTGATCGCACGGGCGATGACCGCGCGGGACGCGGAGATCGCAGCGCTGCGCCGGGCACTGGCCGCGCAGGCCGGCCAGCCGGGCCCCGGAGCCTGGTGGCGGCCGGAACAGAGCGCCGATGACTGAGACCGCCGGAGCCGGGCCGGTACCCGGTGCAGATGGCGTGCTGCGCTGCCCGTGGGCGGTCGGCACGCCCGATTACCTCGCTTATCACGACCAGGAGTGGGGCGTGCCGGTCACCGAGGACCGGGGGATCTTCGAGCGCTTGTCGCTGGAGGCGTTCCAGTCCGGGCTTTCCTGGCTGACGATCCTGCGCAAGCGGGAGAATTTCCGGGCCGCGTTCGCGGGCTTCGACCCGGCCGCGGTCGCCGCCTTCGGCCCCGCGGACCTCGACCGGCTGCTGTCCGATACCGGAATCGTCCGCAACCGTGCCAAGATCAGCGCGGTGATCGGCAATGCCCGGGCGGCGCTGGCGGTGCCCGGTGGCCTGGCGGCGCTGATGTGGCGGTATGCCACCGCTGCCCCGCCGCCGGTGACGACGGCCGACGTGCCGGCCTGGACGGACGGGTCCGCGGCCTGTGCGCGGGAACTGCGCCGGCTGGGTTTCACCTTCACCGGGCCGGTCACCGTTTATGCCGCCCTGCAGGCATGCGGCATCGTCAACGATCACCTGGCCGGCTGCTTCCGGCGGGACGCGGTTACCTGAGCCCGCTGGCTGCGCCGGGCACCACCGGGTGCAGTGAGGTAACCCGGTTCACCGCCCTTCGAAGACGGGCCGCTCCTTGCGCAGGAACGCGGCGGTGGCCGCCTGGTGGTCGGCGGTCCGGCCGAGCGACTCCTGCAGCCTCGCCTCGTTCTCCAGCGACTCGGTGAGATCGTGGCTGGCCGAATACGCCAGCGCCGCCTTGATGGCCGCGTAGGCCGCGGTCGGGCCCGCTGCCAGCCGGGCCGCCAGTTCCTGCGCGGCCGCCGTCACCTCGGCGTCGTCCACAACAGCGGTGACCAGGCCGGCCGCCAGGGCCTGGTCAGCGGTCAGCGGCTCGGCAAGGATCAGCATCTGCGCCGCCCGGCCGGGGCCGGCCAGCCGTTGCAGCGTCCAGGAGGAACCTGAGTCGGGGCCGAGCCCGACCCGGGCGAACGCCATCAGCAGGCTTGCTCCACGGCCTGCGATCCGCAGGTCACAGGCCAGGGCGAAGGCCGCACCCGCGCCGGCGGCGCTGCCGTGGATAGCGGCGACCACCGGTTTGGGCATGGTCATGAGGGCGGTCACGATCGGGTTGTAGTGGCGCCGCACAGTGTCGAGTGCGGGCTGGCCGGCCGCCAGCAGCTCGCCATGCTCCCGCAGATCCTGGCCGGCGCAGAATGCGCCACCGGCACCGGTGATGATCACCGCCCGCACCGCCGGATCGCCTCCGGCCCGGCGCAGCGCGGCGAGCAGGGACTCCTTCATATCCGCGGTGAGGGCGTTCCGCACCTCCGGCCGGTTCAAGGTGATGGTGGCCACGCCGCCGTCCTGTGCCCACAGCACTGTGGTCGCGGTCTCAGTCACGTCGGTCCCTTCCGGTCGCGAGAGGAGCTGTCTCCGGCTGGTCTGCCTGCAGGCAGCAGTCGACGAAACGGGATGCGGCCGGCCACAGCCGCGCCGACTCGGCGCGGAACAGCCGGGACGCGTCATGGCCCGGCCATGCCGATGGCAGCAGCGCCACCGGCAGCCCGGGATCGGAGAACAGGAACTTGCGCCACTCGTGGACCAGGGTGCTCCGCAGCGCGAATACGGCCTCGTCGCTGGCGGCTGGCCCGGCCGTGGCGACGAGGCCGCCCGCGCTGGCCAGCCAGCGGCGGTAGGCCCGCGCCAGCCCGTCCAGGTCCCAGGCCCGGGCCACCAGTCCGCGCGGATCACCGCCGTAGCTGGCGTGGAAGAGCTCGGCGCGGAGCCGTTCTGCTGCCAGCAGCGCGTCCAGTTCCACCGAGGCACGCGGGCTGATCCAGGTTGTCTCGGTGAGCGGCGCGTATCCCAGGTAACGCAGCCCGGCCCGGGTCCGCTCCCGGCGGGCCCGGTCCCGCAGCCGTTCCACGATCACCACATGCCAGCAGCCGTCCCAGTGCTGGTCCCCTCGCCGGTAGATGCGCTCGGCCGCCTCGTCGAGCCGCTGGCTGGCCCGTGACGTCAGCGTGTAGCCGCGGCCGCCCGCCAGCCGGACCGGGGCCAGCCAGCCCTGCCGGACCATCCGGGAGATGGCGGTCCGCACCGCGGGCGCGGCGATGTCCAGCGGCGCCAGCAGCCGGACCAGCGCCGACACCGGCGCCTGCGAGCCCCGTGCGCGCAGATGATCTCCGTAGAGGTCGAACAGCGCCGAGCGAGCGTGCACGCTTCCAGTCTGGGCTACCAGAGTGCTGATCATTACCATCCGGGGCCTGAACCCTGGATAATAGACGTACAGATGGACACGGCTGTGAAACAGCCGTACTCGCCGCAGCCGCCGGCGATCCGGTGGCAGGCCTCCCTGAGGCCGCACGCGGCCCCGCGGAGGAAGGGGATGCATGATGGCGGCGATGAAGCCGCGGACGGGTGATGGCCCGCTCGAGGTCACGAAGGAAGGCCGCGGCATCGTGATGCGGGTACCGCTCGAGGGCGGTGGCAGGCTTGTGGTCGAACTGTCGGCTGACGAGGCGGCTCAGCTCTCGGACGCGCTCAAGTCCGCCACCGGCTGAACCTTGCCCATCGATATCGGCCTGACCGCGATTCCAGCGGCCGGCCCGCAACCCCTGGCTGCCTTCCTGGCCGGCCCGGCCAGTGGCGGCCCGGCGGCTGACCTGATCGTGCTGCCTGCCGAGCAGCTGGCCGCGGCCGGGATCGGCCCGTATCTCGGTGTGCCGGTGGCCGAACTCGCCCACCGGGAGGCGGCTCCAGCGGCAGGTGAGTTCTCCGCCGCGGTGCCGGGCCGGCCCGGCGGCCCGGGGCCGTTCCTGCTGCTCGGCCTGGGCGACGGTACCCCGGCCGCGATGCGGGCGGCCGGTGCCGCGATCGGGCGGCGGGTGGCGGACGGCCGCACCATACTGACCTCCGCGCTGGTGGGGCAGCCCGCCGGCGCAGTGAATGCGTTCACGGTGGGCCTCCTCCTCGGCGGGTACCGGTTCTCGATGAGGCGGGCCGGCCGAGCCGGTGAAGTCATGCTGCTGCTGGACGGGCCGGACGGGCACGCGGCTGAGCTAGCGGCGGCCCGCTCGGTGGCCGCGGCCGTCGCGCTCGCCCGGGATCTCACCAACATGCCATCGGCGCGGAAGAACCCGGCCTGGCTGGCCAGCGAGGCGGTCGCGGTGGCCGCGGACAGCGGGCTGGCCGCCCGGGTGTGGGAGCCGGCCGAACTCGCCGGCCAGGGATTCGGCGGCCTGCTCGCGGTCGGCTCCGGCTCGGCCAGCCCGCCGCGCCTGATCGAGCTCCGGTACGCTCCGCCAGGTGCCAGCCGGCATGTCGCCCTGGTGGGCAAGGGCATCACCTTCGACAGCGGCGGGCTGTCACTCAAGCCTGCCGACGGCATGAAGCAGATGAAGACGGACATGGCCGGCGGCGCGGCGGTGATCGCGGTCATGTCGGCACTGGCCCAGCGGGGTGTCCGCGCAGCCGTCACCGGCCTGGTGGCCGCGGCGGAGAACATGCCGTCTGGTTCCGCGGTCCGGCCCGGGGATGTGATCACCCATTTTGGCGGCCGCACGGTGGAGGTGCTGAACACCGACGCAGAAGGCCGCCTGGTGCTAGCCGACGTGCTCGCCTACGCCGACACGGTGGTCCAGCCGGACGTCCTGGTGGACATCGCCACGCTGACCGGTGCGGCCCGGGTCGCGCTCGGCACCCAGGTCGCCGCCCTGTATGCCAGCGACGAGCAGGTCGCGGCCGAGCTGCTGGCCGCGTCCCGGGCGAGCGGGGACGAACTCTGGCGGATGCCGCTGGTGGATGACTACCGGGCAGGCCTCGACTCCCCGGTCGCCGACCTGGCGAACGTGCCCACCCTGCCCGGCCCGCGGGCCGGGTCGATGGACGCGGCCCTGTTCCTGCGCGAGTTCACCGGCGGCCGCCCATGGGCCCACCTGGATATCGCCGGGGCGGCCCGGTCCAGCGCCGACGAGGGCGCGAACGCCACGGGAGCCACCGGGTTCGGGACCCGGCTGCTGCTGGCCTGGCTGACCGGAGCTTAGGGGGTCCGGTCAGCCCCGCTTGACCGCCGCCAGCAGGCCGTCGCCGATCGGCAGCAGGAGCGGCACCAGCCGGTCGTCTTCCCGGATCCGCTCAGCGGTCTCCCGGATCGCGCTGGTCTCGGGATCGTCCTGGCCAGGGTCCGCGATCCGGCCGCCCCACAGGGCGTTGTCGAAGGCGACGACCCCGCCGGCCCGCAGCAGCCGCAGCGCGGCGGCCAGATAGGCCGGGTACTCCTGCTTGTCCGCGTCGCAGAACACCAGGTCGTAACCGCCGTCGGTGAGCCGTGGCAGGACATCGGCGGCCTTGCCGCTGATCAGCCGGAACCGGTTACTGGCGAAACCGGCGTCGGTGAAGGCCCGGCGGGCCAGCCGCTGATGCTCGGTCTCCACGTCCACACTGGTCAGCACGCCATCCCGGCGCATGCCGCGCAGCAGCCAGATCCCGGACGTGCCACACCCGGTGCCGATCTCCACCACGGCCCGGGCACTGACCGCGGCGGCGATGAACCGCAGCGCGGCCCCGACCAGCGGGCTGACCGGCGGGGCACCGCCCATCCGGGTGGCGTTCGCGCGCGCGACGATCAGCGGCTCGTCTTCTGGCAGATACTCGGCCACGTACGCCCCGATCGCCCCTGCGCTCACGATGCCTGCCTCCAGCCGCCGGGCCCGGCCAGGTCGGGGACCATCTCCGGGCGGCAGCCTACCGTCACCCGGCGTGGCCAGGGAACCAGCGGGGCCGGCTGGGCGTTCAACAGGGGATAATGCTGGCTGAGGGTGGCGAGGCCACGGGAGGCGCTCGGAGTGGGCGAGGAAACCGGCTGGACACCGCCGAGCTGGGATGAGCTGGTCCGTGATCATTCGGCCCGGGTCTACCGGCTGGCCTACCGGCTCACCGGCAACAGTTACGACGCGGAAGACCTCACCCAGGAAGTCTTCGTGCGGGTGTTCCGCTCGCTGCCCGGGTACACGCCGGGGACCTTCGAGGGCTGGCTGCACCGGATCACCACCAACCTGTTCCTGGACATGGCCCGCCGCCGCCAGCGCATCCGGTTCGAAGGCCTGGGCGATGCCGCGGCCGGGCTGCTGCGGGACGGCGAGCCGACCCCGGCACAGGCGTTCGACGCGCGCCACCTGGACAGTGACGTGCAGGCGGCCCTGGACGCGCTGGCGCCGGAGTACCGGGTGGCGGTGGTGCTGTGTGACATCGAAGGGCTGTCCTATGAGGAGATAGCCGCTGCCCTCGGGATCAAGCTGGGCACGGTGCGCAGCCGGATCCACCGCGGCCGCGCCCAGCTCCGGGACGCGCTTGGCCACCGCCGGCCGCGTCATCCCACCGCCGCCCGGGCCTCACTGGGTGGCGAGTCGTGAAGCGCCACCTGGGCGAGCGGCTGTCCGCACTGATCGACGGCGAGCTGAGCCATGCCCAGCGGGAGCGGGTGCTGGCCCATCTGGCGAGCTGTGAGTCATGCCGCCAGGAGGCGGGCGTGCTGCGGCTGCTCAAGCGGCGGATACACGCGCTCAGCGACGGCGATCCGGCCACCGGCGAGCCGGCCGGTGGCGACGCGCTCACCTGGCGGCTGCTGGCCCTGGTCCCGGCGGCCGGGAAGGGACCGGGCGCGCAGCGCCCCAGCCGCGGGGACCGGCGGGCGGCACCGGCCCGCCGCCGCACCCGGTGGCTGGTCACCGCTGCCCTGGCCGGCGGCGGGCTGGGCCTGTCGGTCGCGGCGTTCCTGGCCGGCGCTGACCGGCCGCCGGCCGGCCCGAAGGTTACCCCGGCCGTGGACGTGTTCATGGTGCAGCACGCGATCACCACCGGCCAGCTGCCCGTGCTGCCGTCCCGCCCGGCTACGCCCAGCGCAGCCGCGGTTCCGTGAGCCGCTGATGACGTTGCGATCCCGGCCAGCCACCGTGACCCTGACCCCTGGCAGCGACCCGGCCGCGCTCCGGCTGATCACCACCGCCGTAGTGGTCGGCCTAGTGCTGACCGGCCTGGCGCTGACGTCCTGGCGGGGCCTGGCAGGCACCGGCGGGAACGCCGGCCCGGAAGCGGTGGACTTGGCCCGGAGTGCCGGGCACCCGGGCGCGGCGCAGGCGGCCGGCCTGCGGCTGCTCAGCGAGGCAGCCGCGGCCTGCCATTCGGTCTCCTACCAGGGTGTCGAGCTGGCCTGGTGGGGCCCGGGCGGCGACACCTCGCTGGTCGACGTCTGGCACCAGCCCGGCGGGCAGGAAGTCATGCAGGCGCCCACCGGGCCAATGGAATGGCCGGCCCGGCCCCGCTGGCCGGTGCCGCTGGCCGGGGCCAGCCATCCGGACCTGGCCGCGGTAACCGTGCTGGGGATGACCCACCAGCTGGTGGCGCTGCTGGGTGCGCACTACCTGGTCGCCGTGACCGGCCGGGGCTCGGTGGCCGGCCGCCCCGCCCGGATCGTCACGGTCCGGCGCTGGTCTGGCCGCCTGGCCGCCTGGTTCTGGCTGGACAGTTCCACCGGGCTGCCGTTGCGCAAGGAGATGTTTGATGCCCAGGCGCACATGATCAGCAACGTCGCCTTCACCGAGCTCAGCCTGGGGCCGGGAGCCGCGGCCGGAGAGCCCAGCGCGGGCGCCAGGCCGTGGCGGACCACGCTCGCCGCCGCCCAGCTGGGCCGGCTGCGGTCGGCTGGCTGGCCGCTGCCGGGGCCGGCGCTGGGCGAACTGGCGCTGATCAGCGCCAGGGAGAACGGCACCCCGGCGGGCCCGGTGGTGGACCTGGACTACTCCGACGGCCTGTCGGTGGTCTCCGTTTTCGTCCAGCGCGGGCACTTGCCGGCCACTCTCGGTGGCTGGTCACAGATTGCGCTGGCGGGCCACCGGGTGTATGCCAACGATCCGGACAACCTCAGTTTTTCCTGGTCAGCTCGCGGGTACGTGTATACGCTGATTGCCGCGGCGCCGCGGGACATGGTCGGCCAGGTGGTGGCCGCGCTGCCGCACGACGGCGAGCCGGGCGTGCTTGGCCGGCTGGCCCGCGGGCTGCACCGGCTGCTCTCCTGGCTGACGCCCTGAGATTATGCTGGGACCAGCTACCCACTAGGGTGCGGCGTCACGCCATCTGGAGATCCGCCCGTGCTTTTCGACCTGTCCATCGGCAAGCTGCTGGTGCTCGCGATCATCGCAGTGGTGATCTTCGGCCCGGACCAGCTGCCCAAGGTCGCCGCCCAGGCGGGCCGGGCACTGCGGGAGCTGCGCCGGCTGGCTGACGGGGCCCGGAATGACCTGCAGGAAGGGCTGGGGCCGGAATTCAGCGACTTCGATCTGGCCGACCTTCACCCGCGCAACTTCGTGCGCAAGCACCTGCTGGACGGCGCCGGCGGCAGCACCGCCGAGCCGGAGTCGCTGGCCACGGTGGCCGGGACCGCACCGGGGCTGGCGCCAGGCGAGAGCCCGCCCTACGACCCCGAGGCGACCTGAGGACACGGTCCGCAGGCCGGGGGCAGCCCGGGGAGACCGGGCCGGGCAGGTTAGACCGGGGACAGGCCAAGCTGCCGCCCGGCCAGCCCGCGGCGCTGGCTGGCCAGCCCTTCGGCGATCCCGGTGAGCTGCCGCGCGGCGGCCGACTCCGGCGCGCTGAGCACCAGCGGGACGCCCGCGTCCCCGCCCTCGCGCAGCCGCACATCGATCGGCACCTGGCCGAGTACCGGCACCGGGGTCCCAGTCAGCCGGGTCAGCGCGGCCGCCACCGCCTCGCCGCCACCGGATCCGAACACCTCGACCAGTTCGCCACAGTGCGGGCAGGGCAGGCCGGACATGTTCTCGATCACGCCGGTGATCCGCTGATGGGTCTGCACCGCGACCGCGCCGGCCCGCTCGGCCACCTCGGCCGAGGCGGCCTGCGGCGTGGTGACCACGATCAGCTCGGCCGTGGGCAGCAGCTGGGCCACCGAGATAGCGACGTCACCAGTGCCTGGTGGCAGGTCCATCAGCAGCACGTCGAGGTCGCCCCAGTAGACGTCGGCCAGGAACTGCTGCACCGCCCGGTGCAGCATCGGGCCCCGCCAGACCACCGGCGCATTGCCGGTGGTGAACATGCCGATCGAGATGACCTTCACGTCGTGCGCAGACGGCGGCATCATCATCTGCCCGACCTGCGTGGGCAGGCCGGTCACGCCCAGCATCCGGGGCACCGAGTGGCCGTAGATGTCGGCGTCGACCACGCCGACCTTCTGCCCCGCGGCGGCCAGCGCAGCGGCCAGGTTGACGGTCACCGAGGACTTGCCGACCCCGCCCTTGCCGCTGGCGACCGCGAAAACGCGGGTGAGCGAGGAGGGCTGCGCGAACGGGATCTCACGTTCGGGCCGGCCGCCGCGCAGCCGTCCCTGGAGTTCCCGGCGCTGCTCGTCACTCATCACGTCCAGGGTCACTCTCACCCCGGTGACGCCCGGCACGGCGGCGACGGCGGCGGTGACGTCGCGGGTGATCGTGTCCCGCATCGGGCAGCCGGCCACGGTCAGGTAGACAGTCACCGCGACACTGCCGTCGGGTGCGATGCTGACGCTCTTGACCATGCCCAGGTCGGTGATCGGGCGCCGGATTTCGGGGTCGATGACCCGGGCCAGCGCGTCGGTCACCTGCTCGGACCTGGGCGGGGGGACGTGACTGGACGGGGAAACCATGTGTTCATGGTACGTCGGTGGGTCAGCGCACCTGGCGGTCCACCGGGGCCAGCCGGTAGACGGCACCGGACCGCGCCCAGCGTGGCGCCGGCGACGTCTCCTCCCCGGTGAGCACGGCGTTGAGCCGCCCGGCCACCAGCGGCCCGATCACGGCGTCCCATTCCGCGCTGCCCGGCGGCACCCGGGTGGCGGCGGCGGTCCAGGTCAGCACCTGCCCGCCGTCCCGGCCGGCCGGCACGGAAACGGTCACCCGGCTGGTCCCGGCCAGCCCTGGCAGCGGCTGCTCGCCGGGCCCGGTGACCAGGTAGGCAGCACCGCGCGAATCCGGGCCGGCCGCCGGCCGCCAGATGTGCCAGGCCGGCCGGGGGCGGCCGGAGCCGATAGTGAGCCAGATCACGCGGGCCCGCTTGGTAGCCTCCGCGATGAGGGCGGGCGGCAAGTCGCTCACCCGGCTCAGCGTGCCACGCCATCCGGGAGGCTGGTAGGTGCAACCCGAGTATCGGCCGCGGCGCTCCTGCCTGGCGGTGCCGGCCAGCAGCCAGCGGTTCATCGACTCCGCCCGCGGCCTGCCCGCCGACGAGGTCTTCCTGGATCTGGAGGACGCGGTCGCGCCAGCGGCCAAGGCACAGGCCCGCCGGAACGCGATCGCGGCGGTGACCGCCGGCGGATGGCAGGGAAAACTGCTGGCACTGCGGATCAACGACGCCACCACCCGGTGGGCGTACCGGGACGTGGTGGAGGTGGTCGCGGCAGCCGGGCATGGGCTGGACGCGGTCCTGCTGCCCAAGGTCACCGGCCCCGCGCACATTACCTGGCTGGATCTGCTGCTCGGCCAGCTCGAGCTGGACAGCGGCGGAGAGCCGGGCCGGATCGGGATCGAAGCGCAGATCGAGGACGCCAGCGGGCTGGCGAACGTCGCCGAGATCGCCGCCGCGTCGCCCAGGCTCCGGGCCCTGGTGTTCGGGCCGGCCGACTTCATGGCGAGCATCGGCATGCGGTCGCTGCGGGTGGGAGCGCAGCCGGCCGGGTACCCCGGCGACGCCTTCCACTACCCGCTGATGCGCATGCTGGTGGCCGCGCGCAGCCGTGGGCTGGCCGCGATCGATGGGCCGTACCTGGCGATCAGGGACCTGGACGGTCTGCGGGCGGCGGCCGCCAGCGCGGCGGCGCTCGGGTACGACGGGAAGTGGGTGCTGCACCCGGGCCAGATCGGCATCGTCAACGAGGCCTTCTCGCCCAGCCAGGACGACTACGAGCGGGCGGAGCTCATCCTTGATGCCTACCGGTACTACACCGAGGTCGAGCACCGGGGTGCCGCCATGCTGGACGGCGAGATGATCGACGAGGCGTCCCGGAAGCTCGCGCTGGTGACCGCGGCCCGGGGCCGCGCGGCCGGCCTGGCCAGGTCCCAGCGGTTCGAGCCGGATCCAGGCGGGCCGGGCCGCGGGCGCGGCGCGGCCCGCCGCGCGGCAGCCCGCTCAGCGCAGGACCCCCCAGCCGGTGAGAGTCGCAGCCAGCCCGGTGGTCAGGCTTAGCCCGGCCAGTTCCGCCTGGCCGGCCCACCGGGCGTCGGCCGCATCGTCGCCAGCGGCAAGCCGCCCGCCGGTGACGGCCGCCGCGTAGTCGTAGATGTCGTAGACCGTCCCGGCAGGCCCCGGCCGCTCGACCGAGCCGACCAGCGGGCCGGGAGCCACCATCAGCCCGGTTTCCTCGCGTACTTCCCGGATCACCGCGTCCGCGTCACTCTCACCGGGCCTGACCCGGCCACCGGGCAGTGACCACCGGCCTGCCTCCGGCTCGTGCCCACGCTGGACCAGCAGGAGCCGGCCACCGGCGTCGGTGACGATGGCCCCGACGCACCGGATCGCGCGGTTCACCACCGGTCAAGTATCGCGCCGCACCCGCCCGGTACTTGACCTCCGCCGCGGCAGCGATCACCGTCGGTATCCATGAAGGCCGGTCTCACCTGCCCACGCTGCGGCGGCCCGGTCGCCGCCCCGGGTGCCTGGTCGAGTGGCTGGCGGTGCCCGCAGCACGGCGTGGTCTATCCGTTGCGGCCCAGCTACCGGCCGGCCGGGGCAGCGCTGACCGGGCTGCTGGCCGACGCCAGGGTGCCGGTCTGGCTGCCGTGGCCGCTGCCGAATGGATGGCTGGTCACCGGCTTCGCGGCGGCCGGAGACGACCGGACCGGGGCCCGTGCCTGCGTGGTGGCGGTGTCCGGGCCGAGCCCGGTCGGTGGGCTGGGTGAGATGCTGCTCGTTTCCGAGGAGCCGGGAGTCGGCCTGGGTGCCCGGCTGGCCGGGCTGCCCGGGCCTGACCCGGGGGAGGGGTTCGCCACCGGGCCGCCGCATGCGGCGGTCCGGTATGGCCATCACGAATTCCCGTTGTGGCACGTCGAGTCGCCCGGCCGGGCCGCGTTCGCGGGCGAGGTGCTGGCGGACTGGCTGTGGGTGGTGCTCTGGCCGGACACCGCCGGGGTGCTGCTGATCGAAGGGCTGACCCTGCGTGACCTGCGCGATCCTGGCCAGGATCTGGACCTGCCCTTCGGCGCGCCATCACCCCGGCTGCCGCCGTAGCGGCTGCCTCTACCATGAGCGCTCGTGCGCATCGATCTGCATTCCCACAGCACTGCCTCGGATGGCACCGACCCGCCCGCCGAGGTGATGCGCCGGGCCCGGGCCGCGGGCCTGGACGTGATTGCGCTCACCGACCATGACACGCTGTCCGGCCACGGCCCGGCGGCTGCCGCGCTGCCGCCTGGGCTGTCGCTGGTCCCCGGCCTGGAGGTGTCCTGCCGGCTGGACGGCCACAGCGTGCACCTGCTCGGCTACCACGTCGATCCGGCGCACCCCGGGCTGGCGGCGGAACTGCAGGCGATCACCGCCGACCGGCTGCGCCGGGGCCGGGAGATGGTGGCCAGGCTGCGCGAACTCGGGGTGAGCATCAGCTGGGACCAGGTGGCCACCCTGGCGGGCAGCGGGGTGGTGGGACGGCCGCACATCGCGCGGGCGATGGTGGCGGCGGGCGCCGTGGCGGACCCGGCGGAGGCGTTCACACCGGCCTGGATCGGGCCGGGCGGCCGTGCCTACGTCAGCCGCTACGCGCTCGACCCGGTGGCCGCGGTCCGGCTGATCCGGGCGGCGGGCGGGGTGAGTGTGCTGGCCCACCCGGCCGCGCCCACCCGCGGCTGGACGATCCCGGACGAGGCGGTGGCCCGGCTGGCCGCGGCGGGCCTCGGCGGGCTGGAAGTCAGCCACCCAGATCATGATCATGCACAACGGCTGCGGCTGGCCGCCCTGGCCGCCTCGCTCGGGCTGGCCGCGTCCGGGGGCAGCGACGATCATGGCAGCCTGACCGGGCACCGGCTCGGCTGCGAGACGGTGCCGCCCGAGGCCTACGCGCAGCTGATGTCAGGAGTGGGGGGCAGGTGAGCTCGTTCTTCGCGATCAAGTTCTCCGGCGAGGCCTTCATCACCCTGCTGGTGATCACCGATCCGCCAGGCGTGGTGCCGCCCGTTCCCCGGGCTGACCCGTGGGCTGCCGGGCAAGGTCCGGGCCCGGCTGGCCTGGCAGGCTGCGGTGGTGGCGCTGGAGGTCATCCTGGCCTTCGCGGTGTCCGGCCAGACGGTGCTGCCCTACCTCGGCATCGAAGTGGCCGCGCTGCCGGGCGCGGGCGGCCTATTGCTGCTGCTAGGCGCGCTGCAGCTGCTCACCGGTCAGCTGGAGGAGCCGACCGGGCCGAACGGGCCAGGACCAACGTGGCGTTCGTGCCACTGGGTACTCCGCACCTGGCCGGCCCGGGTGCCATCGTCGCTACCATGCTGTTCGTGTGGCGGGCCCAGACCGGCCCGGACCTGGCCCCCTTTCTGGCTGCGATCCTGGCGGTGACGGTGGTGCTCTGGCTGGTCATGCGGTTCTCCGGGGTCATCCTCGGGCTGCTGCGGACCAGCGGGGTGGAACTGGTGACCAGGATCGCGGCCCGCTGCTGTCAGCGATCGCGGTTCAGCTTGCCGCCAACGCCATCCGTTCGTTCATCGTGCACGGCTGAGCCCGCCGGAGGTATGCCATGGCTGCGCGGATAGACCTGGTGCCGCCAAGCCGGCGCGGCTGCAACACCTGGCTGGTTGGGGACGACGATGAGGTCATCGTGGTGGATCCGGGCACCGACGCGGAGGCAGTGCTTGCTGCCGTGGGAGAGCGGGCGGTCCTGGCGGTGATCTGTACTCATGGCCACGCCGGGCATGTCACGGCGGCGCCGGCGGTAGCTGCGGCCGGCCAGGCGCCGGTGTTCTTGCACCCGGCAGACAAGCTCGCGTGGCAGGAGGCCGGGCTGGGTACCGGCCCGGAGGCGGAGATGGAGCCAGGCGGCATCTTCGAGGTCTCCGACGTCACCCTGGAGGTGCTGCCCACTCCCGGGCACAGCCCCGGGTCGGTCAGTCTGTACTGCGCGGAGCTCGCCGCGGTGCTGTCCGGGGACGCGCTGCTGGCCGACGGGCCGGGCCGGCATGACGGCGAGTATCCCGACTTCCCGGGCCAGCTGAGCGCGATCGGGGCGGAGCTGCTGACCCTTCCCGAGGACACCTCGGTGCTGCCCGGGCACGGTGAGCAGATTTCCATCGGGCTGGCCCTCCGCCGGTTCGACGGGTGGGTGGCCGGTGCCTGACCAGCCGGCGACCGGCCCGGCCGTCCCCGAGCAGCCGATGCTGGCGGGCATGCCCCAGCGGCTGTACGCCTGCACGCCCACCCGGCTCGCCAGCTGGCTGGACTGCCCGCGCCGGTACCGGATGTCCTACCTGGACCGGCCGCCGCCGCCCAAGGGGCCGCCCTGGGCGCACAACAGCCTGGGTGCCAGCGTGCACAACGCGCTGGCCGGATGGTGGCGGCTGCCCCGGGCCCGGCGCACCGGGCCGGCCGCCGGTGACCTGCTCGACCAGGGCTGGATCAACCAGGGTTATGCCAGCGACGCACAGTCGGAGCGGTACCGGGAAGATGCCCGGCAGATGGTGGAGCGCTATACCGCCGGGCTGGATCCGGCCACCGAGCCGCTCGGGGTGGAGCGCACGGTGGGTACGCGCACCGAGCGGATCGCGATGTCCGGCCGGATCGACCGGCTGGATGAGCGGCGGGCCGCCGACGGCACCAGGGAACTGGCCGTGGTCGACTACAAGACCGGCCGCCGCCCGCTGACCAGCGACGATGCCCGTACCTCGCTGCCACTGGCGCTGTACGCACTGGCTGCGGGGCGGATGTTCCACGCCATCTGCCGCCGGGTGGAACTGCACCATCTGCCCAGCGGCACAGTGCATGCCTGGCAGCATTCCGACCAGGGACTGGCCCGGCAGCTGCGCCGGGCTGAGGACATCGCCGCCGAATGCGCGGACGCCGACCGGAAATTCCAGGCCGGGCTGCCGCCGGCGGGGGTGGACGCGGTCTTCCCGCCCCGGCCGGGACCAGCCTGCGGATGGTGCGACTACCGGGCGGCGTGCCCGGAGGGTTCCGCGGCTGCGGCCGCGCGGCTGCCCTGGGACGGGCTCGCCGGGACCGAGCCGTAACTCAGCGGCCGGAGTCAGTGGCGGCCGGATTCAGCCGAGTTCCAGAAGCCGGTCAGGATGCCGGCGGTGGCGGCCGGGGCCTCGACGGCGGGGGAATGGGCCGCGCCGGAGATGCAGACCCGGCGGGCGGCCAGCCGGCGGGCCATATCGTCCTGGACCGCAGGCGCCCAGGCATCATCGTCCTCGCCGTACAGGACCAGCCCGGGCGCGTCCAGTTTCGCCACGTCCGCGATCCGGTCGGGGCAGGCGAGCAGTTCGGCGGCCATCGTGGCCAGCCCGGTCGGGCAGCTGCTCAGCATCCGGGTGCGCAGGAAGCCGATGACGTCAGCGGGGACGCCGTCGGTGACGGCGGCCGGTTCCAGCTCGGCGTCCCAGAGCCGCCGGATCCCGGCCGCAAGCCCGCCGGGGGCGTCCGCGTCCAGGCTGGCCAGGACGGCGCGGAGGACGGCCGCCCGCGGCCCGGTCAGTGCGCCGGGGCCGGAACTCATGAGTGTGAGTGAGCCGATCCGGTGGCGGTGGCCGAGCGCGAAGTCCTGCGCGACCAGGCCGCCGAACGAGTGGCCGAGCAGGTGGAAGGGCTGCCCGTCGGCCTGCAGCCAGTCCGCGATCGCTGCCAGGTCGGCGGCAAGGGAGGCGACCCGGTAACCGTCAGGCCCGGCGGCGGCCGGGCTCTGGTACTGCCCGCGCATGTCGATGGCGAGCACCCGGCGCCCGGCCGCCGCGAGCGGCCCGAGAATCGCCAGGAAGTCCTCCTTGCTGCCGGTGTAACCGGGCACGAGCAGGGCGGGCGCCCGCCCGGCGATCCCCGCAGCGGGCAGCGCTTCCAGCGCGGCAAAGGTCCCGCGGGCTGTCTCGACGCTGACCCGGTGTACCCCGTCCGGCAGCAGCAGCGTCCTCGGCGTGCTCACAGGGGGCCAGCCTACCGAGCGGGCCGGCTGGCGCCCCGTGCAGGCAGCTGGCGGCTCAGGCGGTCTCCGGCTGGGATGAGCCCGCGGACGTCGGCCGGCCATGGCCACCCCGGCGCCGCCGCCGTGCCGCTGGCGGGCGCCCCGGGGTGCCGTTACCCTGGCCGTTCGCCATCGCCACCGGGTCGCTGGCCGACGGTCGGCCGGCGACTCCCTGGTGCCTGTCGGCTGCCGGGCCCTCCCCGGCGACGGCCATCCCGCCCCTGGTCCGGCGCCTGACCCGGGCTCCCCGCCGCCCAGCCGCCCGGTCGGGGTCGGCATGGCTGCCGTCGCCCTGCGGGCCGCGCTGGCGATCGTCGCGGCGGCCACCGGCGCCGCGGCTCCGCGAGCCGCCGCCCCGCGGCAGCCGGCGAGGCGAACGGGCCCGCCCGGTCTCGCCCAGGTCCTCGATCTCCTCGGCCTCCAGGCCAGCCCGGTCCCGCCGGGCGCGGGGCAGGTTGCCGCCGGCCCCGGCCGGGATGCCCAGGGCGGTGTACAGGTGCTCGGAGGTGGAGTACGTCTCCGGCGGCTCCGGGAGGCCCAGCCCGAGGGCCTCGTTGATGAGCTTCCAGCGCTGCAGGTCGGCCCAGTCCACGAAGGTGACCGCCACCCCGGTCCGGCCAGCCCGGCCAGTACGCCCGATCCGGTGCAGGTAGGCCTTCTCGTCCTCTGGGCACTCGTAGTTCACCACGTGGGTGACGTCATCGACGTCCAGCCCGCGGGCGGCCACGTCGGTGGCGACCAGCACGTCCACTTTGCCGTGCCGGAACGCGCGCAACGCCCGCTCCCGCTGAGCCTGGCCAAGGTCACCATGGACGGCGGCGGCCGCGAAACCGCGGGTGCTCAGCGCCCCGGCGAGCTGGTCGGCGACCCGCTTCGTCCGGCAGAAGACCATGGTCAGGCCACGTCCCTCGGCCTGCAGGACCCGGGCCACCATCTCCACCTTGTCCAGCTGGTGAGCCCGGAAGGCGTGCTGCTCGGTGAGCGGCACATGCTCCGGCTCGTCCTGCTGCTCCGCCCGGACGTGCATCGGCTGCCGCAGGTGGCGCCGGGCCAGGGTGACCACTTCACCGGGCATGGTGGCCGAGAACAGCATGGTCTGCCGGCTAGCCGGGGTCAGCTGCAGGATGCGCTCGACGTCGGGCAGGAAACCCAGATCGAGCATCTTGTCGGCCTCGTCCAGCACCAGGGTCACGACATCCGACAGGTCGAGATGACGCTGGCGCACCAGGTCAAGCAGCCGGCCGGGCGTACCGACGACCACGTCCACGCCCGCCCGCAGTGCTTCGATCTGCGGTTCGTAGGCCCGGCCACCGTAGACGGTCATCACCTTGGTGCCGAGCCCGCGGCCCGCGGCCTTGATGTCCTCCGCCACCTGGATGGCCAGTTCCCTGGTCGGGACGACCACCAGGGCAGCGGGTGCGAACGGCCGCCGGTCGGCCTGCTGGCTGAGATGCTGCAGCAACGGGATGCCGAACGCGAGCGTCTTGCCGGTTCCGGTCCTCGCCTGGCCGATGATGTCGTGGCCAGCAAGTGCGATGGGCAGGGCCAGCGTCTGGATGGGGAAGGCGGCCGTGATGCCTTCCGCCGCCAGCGCGGCACAGATGGGCTGGCAGACGCCGAGGCCCTCGAACGTCGGGCTGCCCGGGTTATCCGGATCTGAGCCGCCGTTGCTGTCCAGCGGCTGGCTGGCCGGGGCGGCTGCTTCCGGTGCTGGTTCTGCTTGTCGTGCCGGTGCTTGTGGTGATTGCGGTGTTTCCGTTTGCGCGGTCAGGGCTGTCAGCTTCCGTCAGAGGCCCCGCTGCTCAGCGCTCGCGTCGCGCACGTCATCACAGTCCCGGGCCTGGGTATTCGTCGTCGCCGGCGGTGGTGCGTGCCGGACATTCGTCGCGGTGGCCAGCACCTAAGGTGCTGTTGTCCACTGCCACCACCTCGGCTGCCTGGTGAAACACTCCACATGGCTGGTCGCATTCCCCCGGGCGGCTGGCAGCAGTCTAGCAAGCCCGGCCACCCCGGCCGGAAACGACATCCCGGCGGCGTTAGGCTCGGCCAGGCAGCTTGATAGGAGCAAGGGTATGGCCAGCGGTGAGGGTGGCAGCACCGGCACGGACAGCACCGGCGCTGACCGGGCGGTCACGACCGGCCCGGGCGCCGGGGATCCGGTCACGGAAGGCCTGTCGCCGGGTGTGCTGGACCTGCTTGGCCTGCTGGCCTATGCCGAGCTGGTCGCCTTTTTCCGGCTGTCCGAAGATGCGGCGCTGGCTCCGTCCCTGTCGGACAAGGCGGCCCTGGCGGAGATGGCCGTCGCGGAGTTTGGCCACTTCCAGCAGTTGCGCAGCCAGCTCACCCAGCTGGGGGCCGTGCCGGAGCAGGCGATGCTGCCGTTCGTCGGGCCACTGGATGCCTTCCACGCCCGGACCGCGCCCGGCGACTGGCTGGAAGGGCTGGTGAAGGCGTACGTCGGTGACGGAATCGCGGCCGACTTCTACCGGGCCGTGGCAGCCCTGCTGGATCCGCCGACCAGGGCGCTGGTGCTGGCCGTGCTCGCCGACACCGGGCATGCCGACTTCGTCACCGCCCGGGTCCGGGCCGCGGTGGCGGCCGACCCGGCGGCTGGCGGCCGGCTGGCGCTCTGGGCGCGGCGGCTGGTGGGGGAGGCCCTGGCGCAGGCGCACCGGGTGGTGGCCGAACGGCCGCCGCTGGCCCGGCTGCTGGCCGGGGCCACCGCCAGCGGTGGCGAGCAGGGGGAGATCGGCCGCATGTTCGCGCGGCTCACCGACGCACACGACGAGCGGATGCGGGCACTGGGCCTGGAGCCCTGACCAGTGCGGTCCGCCCGCTAGCCGGGCAGGAAACCCGGCTACAGGCTGCCGAAGCCGATCCGGCGCTGATCGGGACCGGAGAACTCCACATAGCCGATCTTGTCCGCGGGCACCATCGCCTTGCCGCCCTTGTCGTCAGGAAGGGTGAAGAGCTTGCCATCCGCCAGTGCCGCCGCGAGGGATTCCTCGATCTCCTGCGCGGAGAGCGAGGTTTCCACCACGAGTTCCCGCGGGATGGACTGGATGCCGATCTTGACTTCCACCACGCTGCTCCTGTGGTTTTGGTGGGTGAATGTGCCGAAGGTCAGTGCTCGCCGGCCCGTGGCCAGCCACTGATTCCCCGCCAGGCCAGACGGCCGATCAGCTGCTCGGCGGCGTCCTTGGGGATTGCCTGGTCCATGCTGAGCCAGTAGGTAGCCGCGACCTGGGCCATGCCGACCAGGCCCATCCCCAGCAGGGACGCCTCGTCTGGGCCGAGGCCGGTGTCCTCGCGAATGATCTGGCTGATCAATTCCGCGCAATTGCGGGTCGAGCGTTCCAGCCGGGCACGCACCGCGGGCTCGTTACGCAGGTCGGACTCGAAGACCAGCCGGAACGCCTGGCCGGTGCTGCCCACGAAGTCGAAAAAGGCGGTGAAGGTGGCGGTGACACGCAGCTTGTTGTCGGTGGTGGATTCCAGCGCCGACCGCACCGTGGCATACAGCGCGTCGACGCTCTCGTCCAGCAGGGCCAGGTAGAGCTCCAGCTTGCCGGGGAAGTGCTGGTACAGGACGGGCTTGCTGACCCCGGCGCGTTCCGCGATCTCGTCCATCGCGGCGGCATGGTAGCCCTGGGCGACGAACACTTCCCTGGCCGCCCCCAGCAGCTGCCGCCGCCGGGCTTGCCTGGGCAGCCGGGTGCCGACCGGACGGGCCTGCGGCGCCGTGGTCACCGCGGTCTCCTGATGCCTCGCCCGGGCTGGTCACCAGCCCGGATGTCAACGGTAGTCATCCTCGTCGAGATCCACTTCCCGCTGCTGCTCGGCGGCGTCGGCCTCGTTTACATCCAGGGGCAGGTCGGTGGGTGGCTCCTGCTCGGCGTCACCGGCATCTGCAAGGTCGGGTTCCGGCCGTTCCAGATCGCTCTCGCTCATCGGTGGCCCCCTTTCGTCGCGGCCGGTGACCGCCCGGGTGGCGGATGGTGCCAGTACCGCCCATTCTTCGCGCTCAGGCCCACAGCCGTGGTACCCACACCGACGGCGTAGTGTAGACCGGCTCGGGGATGGCCGGGTAATCGGTGCCGCCAGGCTCCGCGCGGCCATGGTCAGATCGAGTCCCCCGGGGTAGAGAGACAGCATGCGCAGTATGTGGAAGGGCGCGATCTCCTTCGGCCTGGTCATGATCCCGGTCAAGCTCTATGCCGCGACCGAGCAGCGGGATGTGACCTTCCGCCAGGTGCACCGCGTGGACGGCGGGCGGATCAAATTCCGCCGGATTTGCACGGTGGACGGCGAGGAGGTGCCCTTCGCCGACGTCGCCAAGGGTTACGAGCTGCCGGACGGCCAGATCGTGGTCATCACCGACGAGGATCTGGCGGAACTGCCGCTGCCGACCGCCCACAGC
>Ga0306926_10000601_pt1 | contig 34130 bp, 30 predicted proteins | sample flu12Cox44000178_FD_203759 | JGI IMG/M metagenome (GOLD analysis project Ga0306926, IMG submission 203759) | Lab enrichment of tropical soil microbial communities from Luquillo Experimental Forest, Puerto Rico - flux8day.12C.oxic.44.000.178 (v2)... | ecosystem: Environmental > Terrestrial >...
CTAGCGGCCAGCTGTTACGGTTCTGTTAAGGAATGATGAACATTCGGTAAATATCAAAACGGTGCCGCGGCGATGGCCTTGCTGGACGGGCGTTTTGCCGGACCTCGCGCCTTACGAACGATGCCGCCGTTGATGGTTTCTGAACCGCATTTTCCGCAATCGGCGGCCCTGGCCAGACTGATCGCCCAGGTCCTTGGGCCGGGATGGTTTCCTTCGATTATCATTCCCTCAAACGCACGTTAGTCAGACCAAATTTCAATTTCAGGAGCGAACGTGAAATCCCTACGCGCACGACTCGCAGTGCTTCTCGTGTTTCTCGCAAGCGTCCTGGGAACGACCATCGCCCAAGATCGTTATGATCATGATCGCGACGATCGGGATCAAGATCGGCGCGCAGGCGCGTGCTTCTACAAGGACGCGGATTTTCGCGGCGATAAGTTTTGCCTAGGCCCGGGCGAACGGGTCCCGCAGATGCCGCCCGGATTCAACGACACGATCTCCTCCATCCGCATCTTCGGACGCACGGAAATCACTGTGTACCAAGACCGCAACTACAGCGAGCCCAGCCTGCGCTTGCGAGACGACGTCCCCAACCTGCAGGCCTACCAGGTCAAACCCGGCCACAGCTGGAATGACCGTATCTCCTCGATCGAAGTTGCGAATCTGAGAGATTACGGAGACTATGATCGCGACGGCGCCTGTTTTTTCAAAGATGCCGACTTCAAGGGCGACAAGTTCTGCGTGCAAAAGGGTGATCGCATGGAGAAAATGCCGTCCGGATTCAACGATTCGATCTCTTCTGTGCGTCTGTATGGTCGCGTGTGGGTGACCGTCTACCAGGATTCCAACTTTGGAGGACCGAATCTGCGTTTGCAGGAGGATTGCTCCAACCTGCAGCGTTTCCAGGTAAAACCCGGCCACAGTTGGAACGATCGCATCTCGTCGATCGAGGTCCACTGACGCGGTACTTGAAGGAATCGACCGTCGACGGAGATGACATGGGCCGGGCTTACGCTCAGCCCGTTTCTTTTCTGGGGTATGGGGTTCACTTTCCTGTTGGCGCGGGACCCTGGTTTCCTGCAATATCGACACGATCACCTTCACAGGCGGGAGGCTTCTTGGCCAGGTTTGCCGTGCAACTGATGCTGTGCGCCTGTAGCGCTGTGCTCGCGCTTGGACAGAACAGCCAGACGATTGACCGGCTCTCCGTCACCTCGCTCGCCGTTGCCGTTTTTCACGGGGAAGCTTCGATTGGCAGTGCAACCGGGTTCGTCCTGCAAAAAAATCAGAATTACTACCTGGTTACGACGCGGCACGTGGTCCTCACTTGCGCGGAGGATACCAGTCCGACAAACGTCGGCGGCTGGATGTGTGCCGACAAACTGAAGGTCCTGCACAACACGGCTGGCCGCCTGGGGGATTGGTTCTGGGTGGAAGAAACGCTTTACGACGAGCACAAGCACAAGCGCTGGCTCGAGCATCCCACCTTGGGAGCTTCGGCTGACCTGATCGCGCTACCTCTGAAGAATACCGACGGCGTTGCGTTTTACCCCCTCGACCTCGGGTTGCGCAATTCCGATATGCAGCTTGCTCCGGGAGACCCGGTCAACATCGTTGGGTTCCCGTTCGGCGAAACCCAGGGCGGTGGATTGCCCATCTGGAAAACGGGAACCATCGCCAGCGATCTCGACATCAACTACGGCGGCAAAGCCAAGTTTCTGGTCGACACCACGGCCCGGTCGGGAATGTCGGGTTCTCCTGTGTACGCACGCCGGTTCAGCCACGCCGATAAGAGCGGCGGCTCGACCGAGAGCGTGACGAAATTCCTGGGAGTGTACTCGGAAGAAAATCAGGCTCTGGAGCTGGGCGCAGTGTGGAAAGCTGAGGCGGTGGCAGCGCTCTATGAGGCCTTGCCCTAGGCAAAGGTCACAGCTCAGCGTTTCACTCGCACCGATTGCAGTTCCGCATTCACGAACGTGAATGTCACCATCGAGCCCTCCCGCACATTCAAGACCAGAGGCGGACGGAAGCAAGCAAGGCACACTCCCCCTGGCCGGCGGACGCTGGGATAGACAACCCCCGCCGAACCGCTGTTCAACAACTGCTGACCAAGCGCCTGCGACGAAGCATAGCTGTCGGGATCGAGACAGTTCTTGAAGGTTGCATCGCCACGAATGTCGTGAAATTCGTGGTGAAAGTCGGCAAGGTAGTCGATGTAGGGCGACACTTCTTCGTCCTTCCAACCGACTTCCTTTAGCTCGACAGCGCGATGAAAACTGACTTCCCGCTGCGAGGTCGGCAACTCAAAGGCTGCATACCACGCTCCGCGCTCCAGGCTATTGAATCGCCCACCGCCCGGACGGGAATGAGTAAAGGTGGCGTTCACGATGTGTGCCAGACGAAATCCGGAAACCAGTTCGATGGCGCTGATGCCGGGCAGCCTGCCACTTTCGCCGAGCAGGCGATCGTTGGTTGCTCCCTCCAGTTCGGTGAGATCGCGGAGCAGGTCGTCGTCGCCCTCAGCGATGCGATCGAGCACGGGACGTCCGCGATCGCTGTAGCGGTACGGAATGAGACGGTGGGTCCGGTCGCGTTCGACGAGGACTTGCTTGGGAACTTTCATCGACTGCTTGTGTTTAGCGACCGCCACGACGCGCGTCGAGCAGCTGCCGTATCCGGAGCAGGGCCGGGATCCCACCGCTCTTGGCATAGCGCAAAGGCTCGTCTCCGCCGAACATGGGATTCGAGTTGGGCAGGGTCATCCAGGCATCGGCCAGCTTGGCGCTGTAGAGGATGTTGAGGGCCTTGTAGATGCCAACCAGCAGCGAGATGCGGGTGAGTAGGTCCTCGTCGAGGGTTCGGGAGGAACGCCGTTTCAGGCCGTAAAAGCTGCCATTGGACATGCCGCCCAGCAAGACGCGGGTGTCTTCATCGCGCAGCCTCCAGTGCCGAGCGAGACGAAGCATCCCCCTGATTGCCGAAGGACTGAGGCGGACGCGGTTCTCCTTCCGCGAAAGATCAACCGCCAGGTCCCATTGGAACCCGACCACCGCCGGCTGGATCGTGGAGGTTTGGGTGTTCATTTATGGAGTCATATTACTACATTTATGAAGTCAAAGCAAATGATGGAAAAGTCTGCCCCTAAACAGCGCTGCAGAATGAAGGCTGCAGGCAGCAAATCTGGCCGGACGGATGCCCAGCGCTGGAACTTTTTTTTCATGGCCCCGGTGATCTACTCTCTACTCAACGATCTTTCTGGCCACGCCCAGCAGCCGAGCACTGATCAAGGCGCCTTCCCGATTCGCGGCCTTCTCGTTCACCGCAAACTGAACGCGCTCGTCTTGTAGAACAAAGCGAATCATCCCCCCGCGCGGCGCAAGTGATGTTTGTTGCCGCTACGGAGGAGAAACATTTTTGTTCCCTAACTCCACAAGCCAGGAGGCGCTCAAGCGGGCAAACGAACTCAGGGAGATGGTAGCTGGACACGTTTTCTCATTGGGCGGATCTGTCGTTAAGCTCACCGCGTCGTTTGGAGTGGCCAGCTATCTACATCACGGCAACACCCGGGAGGGGTGGGTAAGCGCAGCCGACGCAGCACTCTGCAAAGCGAAAAATTGACGGACGCAACCGCGTGGAAGCGTTCACGGAAAGCTTGCAGATCCAGGAAACCGTCCCCGCTTCTCTTCCCTAAAGGTGACATCGGCCGTTGTCCCATGGTCGGAGAAATTGGCCGTCGGCTCTGGCCCCTCGCCGAGCGTGGACTATTGCGTGTGCTCGCCAAGCCGGACCGTAAGGCCGACGCTAACCCCAAGCGGGAAGCCGGGGGTCGCGTGCACTCGGGCGATTCCGGCCGCCGGGTCCGCAGGCAAGCGCGAAACGAAATAATTCTGGGTTTCCCAAAATCGCTTGTTGTTCAGATTGTCGATGGCGACGTTGAAGTCCACGCCATGGCGGATTCGCTTGGAGACGCTGAGATCAACAACATCGAGTCCGAATGCCAGTGGCGGCGGTGGCGCGAACCGTCCTCCCGTCAGGACGTGCTGATCGAGGATGTAGTGGCCGATGTGGCGATAGCGCAGGGAAGCGTCGATGCCTCGCCAGTCGGTCACTGTTAGGCCCGTGTTCGACACTGAGTGCGGCGCGCTGTCCACGTAGTCGCGAGGTGTGATTCCGCGATAGAACGCGTTCGAGACTCGCGTAAAGCCCCCGTTGAACACCAGGCGCGTGGACAGCTGGGCCGATGTCTTTGCCTCCCAGCCATAGGAGCGGCTGGGTCCTTTGAATTCGAATGTGCCGTCGTCCGGGATGTAGACCTGCTCGGCGGACCGGTCGATCAGGAACACGTCGGTGCTGACTGCGACACGCCTCAGCGCATGAGATGTGCCCAACTGATAGAAATCCGTAGTTGCCACCTTCGGAGCGCCCGGTCGCTGAATCACGCCGCGCGCATCTTCGCTGGAAATTCCGCGCCCATAACTCGCATGAAAGGTCAGAGGCGCTCGCGTCCAGGGCGTGTAGGCAGCGTTGACCTTGGGTTCGAAGCGGGACGCGCCCTGGATCCCGGAATGCGTCGAGTCGATATGATCATCGACGTCGAAACGGAAATTGTCGAAGCGCAGCCCGGCATCGAAGTGGAGTCGCTGCCCCAGAAAGTCGATTCCCTGTTGCACATAGCCGGCGCCGTTCGTCACGTGAGCGTGAGCGCTGGTGGTGACCGCAAGTACCTCGCGCGTCTTGGTGTGAAGCAATCCCAGGTTGATCTGATTGTCGTGGAAGTTTGAGCCGACGGTCAGAAGGGCCGTGTGGCCGAAAAGCTTGTAAGGATGCAGGTACTGTAAGTTGGCGCCCTCCTGCAGCCTTGAGTCGTGTTGCTGAATCTCGTCGCCGTTGACAGGGTCGTTCAGGTAGAACGTGAAGTTCGAATACAGATCGAACAGAGACCTCCCCAGGAACCCGTCGATCTTAAGGACGTCGCCGTTGGCTCTCTCTCGCCGATAGTAGGCGCCAAAGGTGCCGAGCCGCACCCGTCCGCCATCGTATGGGTCGATGAAGCCGAAGCGGCTGAGTTGGCCGTCATCGACCAGGTCGAGAGGAATCTGCCCCGATGAGTAGAAGTTGTTGGTCCCGGCATTCAGGCGGAAGCCCAGCCACTCCCGCTTGTTCAAATGGACGGTGTAGTTGCCGGTGATATTGTTTCGCCCATACCGGCCCGGATTGAGGAAAGGGCCATCGGTATGAGAAGCCTCGTAGGCGAGGAAAGCGTCGGCGTTCTTCAACTCCGGGCTGTAACCGATAAAATCGCGCCATGCGCCGAACGATCCACCTTGCAACCGCACCGTCAGAATGTTCTGCAGGCTTTCCCTCAGACGAATGTGGACCACGCCCAGCCCCGAGAAATCTCCGTACTCGGCGCTGAAGGGGCCGTTCAGAATGTCGACATCATCGACCAGTTCGGGAATCAGGCTCTTGAGCGAGCCCAGGTAGCCTTGGCCATGCCCCTGGCTCGCCTGGTTCTGCTGCACGTCATCGATCAGGACCTTCAGGCCGCCGTTGACTCCGCCGTGATCGAGGTTGAATCCGAAGCGGCGGATCTCCAGGGACTTTCCTCCGCCCTCGTGCTGGCCTGCGTTGATACCCGCCGCCAGCGTGTCGAAAATCTGGTCGTCGCGCGAAAACAGCGTGCTTTTGTAGACGTTGCCGTTGCGGCGGTCGATCGCCGGATCCAGCGCCGTCGCCGAAATCACCAGGCTCTCGTGAACGGAAGCGATCGCGTAGGTGACATGCAGCTCCAGGCCTTCACGGTTGTCGCCCTTTGCAAGATGGAGTGGCGCGAAAGTTAGATACTTTCCGCGAACGCGTAGCGTCAAACGCGCATCGGGAGCAGACAGGTGGAAAGCACCCTGGGAGTCGGTGGTTGTTTCACAGTTGCCGGATCCCCAGTTGGCTTCCACTGCTACTCCCGGGACCAATTCGTTTCGATCCGTGATCACTTCTCCGGAGATGGTTCTCAGCCTTGCCGTTTGCGCGGGCGCTGAGCCCAACGGCAGGCTGCAGAACCAGAGCAAACAGACACGGAACCACCACGATCGCAGAACGAGTTTGTCGGCGCCGTTCATCGCTGAATCGGCTCCGCGGAGTTTCCAGAAATCTGCGCCAGAGTGGCCTGCGCCTGTTCTGACTCCAGGGTGTTCAATCCCGCCGCTTGCCGGAAAAAGTTCTCCGCCGCCGCGCGATCCCCCTGCGAGAGTGCGATCTCTCCCGCGTGCCGGAAGAGGCGCGCATTGCGGATGCCCACAGCGAGGGCCTGGTCGATTTGCCTGCGGGCTTCCTGGTCCAGTCGGTTGGCGTGGAGTGCCCATGCGTAGCAGTCCAAGGTAAAGACGTCGCGCCGCCGCGAGAATTCTCGTTGAGCGACTTCAAGGGCCTTGCCCGGCTGCCGGGCGTGATCCGCAAAGTAAAGGATCAATTCGTGATTGGAGTTGTCCGCGATTCCTGTTTCTAAGAGCGACTTCTTTTCAAACTCCGCAAAAGCAGCCGCGGCTTCGGCTTTCTGGCCCGCGAGCTCCAGTACTTCGGCCAGATCGTACAGATTTTCCGCATGCGGAGCTGCGATGTACCTCACCCGAAGAAGCTCCACTGCCTCGCTATAGCGCTTCTGCTGGATGCGGACCTTGGCAAGATTCCCCAGGGCATAGTGGTAGCCGGGGAACAACTGCAGTGCCTGTTGCAATTGCTTCTCCGCCTCGGCGATCCTGCCCACGGAAAGGTTCAGATGCGCCATCTGGGTCGTGATCCAGGCGGCGTCTTCGACCTCGGTGGGAGGCGTTGAGGTAAGCGCCATATTCATCAGCTCCAGGGCTCCATCTACGTCTCCGAACAACTCGCGCAGGTAAGCGCCGCGCGTCATGCCCGGAGTGTTTCCCGGGCGGAGGTCGAGCATCATCTGGGCCGCAGATTCGGCGTCCTTGTAATTGCCGAGTTCAACGTTCGCATCCGTGAGGAAGCCGTACACCATGACGTCGTCCGGTGTCCTTTTGTTGAGCTTCAGGGCTTCCTCGCGCGCGGCGGAAAATTCGTGCTTGCCGAGCAGCAACCAGACATGAATCCGCGCCCCGTCGAAGTTGTGGGGCGAGATTTCAAACGACGTTTTCAAGGTCTCTTCCGCCTGGTTGTAGAAGCGGACATCGGACGTCTCGCGGGCGCGCCGGGAAAGCGCAAGCGCGAGTGCGTTGTAAGCCTCGAAGTTGCGCGGGCTCTTCTCAATCAGGCGGTTGGCGGCGGCCATCGCCTGCTCCGCCGGAGTTACCCTTTGCGCTCTATCGGATACAGCGGTCTGCGAAAACGCGGAGGTGGCCACCATCAGCATCAGGAGTACAGCAGCGGTTCTGCGCATAAGAATTCCTTGAGCCTTCAAGATTGTGGCCGCCCTCGCGAGCGGCCACGGATTGAGGGTTACTTCACTGGACAGACGCCGTTGGGCTGACCGTTGCATCCGGACTGCCCGGCGCCGACATGATGCCCGTTGCGCCCGCTGTTGGCGGGGCGCACATAGGGGAACGTTGGTTCGTACCCGTTCTCGTTGATGTTGACGCCGTCGCCGATCGCAGCTCCATACTTGTTCGGATCCGCGAGAATGCCCGCCACCGCACGGGAAGCGATGTCGACCACATCATCGATGGGACGGCGGCCGTTCGGGAATCCGGCAACGTCGCCGGCGAGGAATCCGAGGCGCTTCTGGTTCGTCACTGGAGTCGGGGGAATTCCAGTGTTCAGTCGAAGGAGGTCTGCGATCGGACCTGCATCATTCGGTCCGCACCCGGGGCAGATCGGAGCCGTGTACACGACCAGGGGAAGCAGGTCGGTTCGCGGCGCCGGAGGTACGGGAATGTTCAGGATCGAAGAGTACAGGTGTGCGAGCAGCGGATCGAGGAAGAAGTTTGCGAACTGCTTGTCATCCTTCGGATCCGAGACGCTGAACAGATCCTTCGATCCAGTTCCGATGATCAATTCGTTGATCAGGGAGTTGCCCTCGCGGTTCACCTGCCGCCACTTGCCCGCGCCGTCAATCCGACCGCTGCTGCGGCGGATGGAGATGCGCTGTCGCGAAGTGGCCCCGTAAGTGCCAATTACGGCCCGCTTGTCGGTAGCCGGATGTAACTGGCCATCTTCGGTCAGCATTGTGATGGGCACTTCGAGGACGATCGAGTTAACGTTGAAGCCGGCAACCGCATCCGGCGCGTAGTTGTGCTGGTCGTCGCTATCCACCTTGGGCGAAAGGATTCCGCCGACACCCATGCGGAAATTAAGAGAGTCGAAGGCGGCGCCCAGATCGATATAGAACGGATCATCGACAGTGCCCGCGAAGACGCGAACGCCGTTGCCGAGATCGTAGGTCCCCTGGCCGAACAGACCGCGATAGTTCGGCATGGTTAGAGGTCCGACGTTGGAGGGAACAGCAAACAGAGTCTGCCCGCCGGTGAGATCGGTTGCCACGCCGTTCCTAACCATCGTGACGGTGTAGGTCTGGCGCAAGCTGAGTCCTTCCGATCCCGGTCCGTCAAGAGCCGTGATCTGGGGAATTCCAGCAATGCCGCCGACAAAGCCGGTGAACACGCCGGGTTGGCGAATCTGCGTGTTGAAACGGAACTGAAACGTGATGTCCTCCTCTCCGTCGCGATTGTTGTCGACCTTCATCTCGTAGAGAACATTCGGATCGAAGGGGAAGTAGTTGGGACCGTTGGCCGGCTCGAGCAGCCCATCCACGTTGAGGATCATAGTGACGCGGTCAGGGTGGTCATAGCTGATGAACGCGTACCAGTCAGTCACGTCTGCGCTGTGATCGAGCGCTGAGATCGGCGCCTCGCGATGACTGGACGCAAACATTCCGGTTGGAACCAGAAGGAACGCAGTCATCAGCAGGGCGACCAGGGATTTCAGTCGATGCATAGAATTGTCCTTGGAGTTGAGGTAGTGAACGTCGCCCTCGTCTGGTGCGCGGGGCCGCGCCCCAGAGGTTACGATTTGGCTCCGTTTACAACCAGAAGTACGGGGGACCGGGCTTTTTGGATTTTCGAGGAGCTCAATGGGCAGGTACTGGCCAAGGGGGGCGAGTCGTTGGGGGCAAGTAGTCGAAGGGGACGCTAGGCCAGGCCGCCACCGTCGACCACCAGGCAGGCGCCTGTGATCCACCGGGCCATGTCGCTGGCGAGAAAGAGCACCGCGTTGGCGACATCCTCAGGGAGCCCAATCCGCGGGAGGGGCCGTTCCGCTGCTTCCTTTCTGAACTTTGCTGGATCCTCTCCCAACTGCTGGCACTCTGCCGCCAGCATCGGCGTTTCGATGTCGCCCGGACACACGCAGTTCACCCGAATATTGTCTTTGCCGTGATCGATGGCCATCGCACGAGTCAAATTGAGCACGCCCGCCTTGGCGGCGCAATAGGCGACGGCCTTCGGTCCGCCTTTCAGAGACCAACCAGACCCCGTGTTCACGATGCAGCCGCTCCCGTTGTGGATCATGTAAGGCAATACTTCGTGCGAGAGCAGGTAGACTCCCTTGAGAGTCACATCAATCACCGAGTCCCACTCTTCTTCAGACAAGGCGACCGCATCCTTGCGTACGATGATGCCGGCGTTGTTGCACAAAATGTCGACCTTCAGGAAAGCGGCGATCGTCTGCTCGGTGGCTTGCCGGCAACTCTGGCGTGACCGGACGTCGCAGGAAGCGGCCAGCGCCGTGCCTCCGTTCTTCTGAATCCATGCCGCGGTCGCGGTTGCGCCGTTGGCGTCGATGTCGAGCACGGCGATGTGGGCGCCCATCTCCGCCAGACGCAAAGCGATTCCGCGGCCAACGCCCGATGCTGCGCCCGTCACCATGGCCACTCGGCCTTCAAGGGACAGCAAGCTTCCGGCTGAGGTGAGAATTCTCGTGTGGTCCATGCGGGCTACCGCAGGGCGTCGAGCGCGCGGCCGAGCGCGGTGAGTGTGTATTCAATGTCGTCGCCGCTATGCGCAAAGGTGGCGATGGAGTGCAACCCTCCCGCGGGGCTGGTGTAGACGCCGAACTCAAACAACTTGTGCGACAAGCGCTGGTAGGCGGGCCGGTCAACGTAGGTACAGAAGTCGCGGCAGTCCCGAATCTTCTCTTGACCCGTAAACATGATCTGAAACATCGGGCCGACGCCCTGCACAATGGCTTTCACGCCTCGCGCCTGAAAGATTTGTCGTATTCCCGAGCAGAGTTGCTCTCCGATCTCCCACATGTGGCGGAAGCCCGTGCCGTTTTCGCGATCGAGCTTGCGAAGACTGGCACGCGCAGCATGCAGGCCAATGCGGGAGGCGTTATGCGTGCCATAGTGCAGAACTCCACCCCACGCGAGCGCCTGCATGATCTGACGGCGGCCCACCAGCGCTGCTACTGGCAGCCCGCACCCGAGCGCTTTTCCGAACGTGGTGAGGTCGGGGGTAAGTTTGTAGTATTCCTGACAGCCCCCGCGGGAAATGCGAAAGCCTGTAACGGTCTCGTCGAGAATGAACAAGGCCCCATGTTTTTTCACCAGTTCCTGGAGTCCGTGAAGGTAACCGTCTGCGGGCGGAATCACGCCCATGTTCGCCATCACGCCTTCGGTGATCACGGCCGCGATCTGCCCGCGATGGTTCTCCAAGGCAGCCTCCAGCAGCGCAAGATCGTTCCACGGCACGACCACCGTGTCCTCAAGCGCGTGGAGGTTCAGTCCTGAGCTGTCGGGGATTCGCACCGGATCACTGCGCAACCCCATGGCCGTGGTCGGCAGAGTGTTTGAACTCACGCACACGTCGTCATACCAGCCGTGATAGTGGCCTTCGAACTTTAGGATTTTCGGACGCCCGGTATAACCCCTTGCCAGCCGGATCGCGGCCATCATGGCTTCGGTTCCGGTGTTCGCGAAGCGCACCATCTCAGCGTTCCCAATCATCTGCTGCAGCAGTTTCGCGACTTCGATCTCGATCTCTGTGGCCGTGGCAAAATGCGCCCCGCTGGATGCCGCCTCCACGATTGCCTGCGCGACTTCCGGATCACCATGCCCCAGGGGCAGTGCCCCGAACCCCATCATCCAATCGACATATTCGTTGCCATCGACGTCAAACAAGCGCGAACCCTGTCCCCGCTGCATGAAGATCGGGTGGTCGCCGTAGTTCACGGGTCCGCGCGAGGAAGAGCTGCTGCCTTCGATGAGGACTGACTTGCTTCTTTCGTAAAGGCGTTTGGACGTAGTCGTTGAAAAGACGCCTGCAGATGCTCTCAAGAGACCTCCAGAGATGGCGCCACGAGCAAAACCACTGGGGATTGTATACAAGATCGCATTCCAGGCGTGGAATGCTTGCGAACCCACGCGACAGATCCTCTCTTGCGGGGCGCCCGATCTACACAAACTCAATCAGCACGATTTCCGGATGCGTGCCGACACGCATGGGCGGTCCCCAGGTCCCGGCGCCGGCAGTCGTGTAGACCAGCATGTCCCGAAACCGCTGCAAGCCGTAAGTGTAGGCCCGAAAAATGCATCGCGTGAACCAGGTGAACGGAAAGATCTGGCCGGCGTGCGTGTGCCCGGAGAGCTGCATCGAGATGCCCGCCTGCTCGGCCGCCGGCAAAGCATGCGGGGCATGAGACAACAGCACGCTGGCGCGTCCCGGTTCTATGGCCGCGCGCTCCAGCGCTTCTTGAAATCGTGCGGGATTGACGGTCTCGTGGTAGGGCACGCCGACAATCTGCAAGCCATCGACCGTAACCTTCTCCCCGTTGAGCACCCGTATTCCGGAGTTGTGTACGGCCTTCAGATAGCCAGAGGGATCCGAAAATTCCTCGTGATTACCCGTTACAAAGAACGTGCCAAGCGGTGCTGCCAAATCGCGAAGGGGGGCGGCAACTTCTGCAGGATCGACCTTGGTGCCGTCGTAGAGGTCTCCAGTCAGAAACACGACGTCAGGGGCCAGGCGCGTGAGGCGCGTCACGATTCTCTGCAAGAATCGAACACCATTCACATGCCCGAGATGCAGGTCCGAGGCGAGTGCGGCCACCCGTCCGCGCCACGACTCGGGAAGGTTCGGCAACTTTACCTTGATTCGCCTCACCCGAAGCCAGCGAGCATTCACAACCCCATATAGGCTCGCCAGGACCGCTACTCCGTAGCTGATTGTGACTACTTGGTGTCGCGGGATGGAAAGGCCCAAGATACTCGCGACGATCCAGAGGAGCCAACAGACGCAGGCCGCGAGGAACAGAAAATTCACGATGCCGAGCCATCCCGCTGCCGCCCGATAGAACAACTTCACCGCGCGGCTTCGGTATTGATGCGCCAACCAGGAAGCCGACACAAAGCTGACCCCCAACGCGGCCATCGCAACCTGCAGCAGCGTAATTCCGTGAGCGTCGGGGATCGCGCGGAAGGCAACCCACGTCTCGTAGATCAACCAGTGCGCGGAAAGAAGAATCGACTGAATGATGAGAAGGAAAACGGCGAATCGAGCTCGCAATTTTAGGTCCTTGAAGGAACGCGACTAAGAGCCATCGCCGGTGCCAACGTTACAGGGCGGACTCCAACTGAATTAGATGCCAGGCGTAGGCAATGGATGCTGACTCGGATCCAGATCCGGGACTCTATTTTGAACGCTCTCGCAGCACTGCGAGGAACGGCGTTCCCGACTGAGCGAGTCTGTCCTCCAATCGCTTCGTGCAATCGCATTCGCTGCAGGCCCACGGCTCTTCGCCGTTCTGGTCGCGGCACCGGCGGCGGTCATGAGCATCCTGAATTTTCGTAAGTTCGAAATGCTCCTCCCAGTAGGGCCGCTCTTCCTGTAAGGGTGTAGGGCAGTAGCAGACCTCGACCCAGCGTGCCGTGCCGTCGGGAAGCAATCGTGCGTCTTTCATGTTGCGCAAGTACTCGCCTTCGGCCACCGAACCTTGCCCCAGAGACTCTTCTTCGATTGCCTGCAAAAGCCTGCGCTCGCCATCAGGCTTTACTCTTGCTCGTACCAGATAACGCATCTTGCATACTCCATCCAGACAGTTCGACACCCATCGCGGCACGACTCACTTCTTGACCACCGCCACCGCGTCCACTTCGATGAGCCACTCCGGCCGCACCAGGCGCTTGACGACGACAAACGTGCTCACCGGCGGACTTGCGGTATTGACGTACTTGTCGCGAGTCTCTCGCACCACCGGCACCTGCGCCGGATCCACACTCTCGGCACAGTAGTAGTTCAGCTTGACGACGTCGTGAAAGTCTCCGCCGGCGGCCTCCACCGCGCTCTTGAGGTTCTCGAACACCTGCTGCACCTGGGCGCGGAAATCATCCTTGCCCACCAGATTCCCCGAACGGTCGATTGCTACCTGGCCTGCAATGTAGACCAGTTTCCCGCCGGTGACTTCCGCAACCTGCGAGTATCCTGCGGTTGGCTTGGCCATCGTTTCAGGGTTGAAGATACGGAACACTTGCGCCTCCGCTGGCGTCGAGGTTTGTTTCGAGTTGGATACCCGGGTCTGGTTTCCGGCTTGCGATCCAGCCCACACCAGCGCCGTTGTGAATAAAAGAAGTATCAGCCCCCGCATGAATCCTCCCCTGCGTTTTCCAGCGATCATGGTTTCAAGTTCATGCCACCCCGACACGGCCTTGACCACATCGCCTCGCATCGATGCGGCGATCGCAGGAATGCCATTTAAGATGCCCGCACATCGACGCGCGCTGCAAAAAGGGGAAGGTAAGGATGATCCAGGGACAGGTCAGTGGTGCCAGAAAGCGCCCACCAGGAGAACGATGATTTCCCCAACAAAGATCGCAATCAGGAAACGCTCTCTGCGGCGGGACCGGCGCAGATCTTTGAGCATGTCGCGCTCCAGGTCATAGACGAACGCGACCGTCGCCGCATCGGGAAGCGCGGGAAGGGGTTGAGTCCGCGCCAAACCGGGACTCGCTGGAGCGCTGGCGGTCTTAGCCGGGTCGGGCAGAAAGATCTTCGGTCCGTGGATTACGTTTGACCACGACGTCAGGAGCAAAGCCTGCGATGGCATGATCGCATTGGCGGGTTCCCATGTGATTTCGAGCGGGGGAAGTTTCTCCGGTGCGACGGCATCCGCCAGGCTCCGCAACAACGACCGCCACCAGGGTCGGGCCATCGAGTCGGCAATCAACTCGCCCACTTCCACCGGACGCGACTCTAGTTGCAACGGTGGCAGGGTCTCCGGTGAGATCACGTCCCCGAGGTTGGTAAACACCGTTCGGTACCACGGCAGACTGAGATAGTCTCCCAGGAGCATTCCCAGATTGATGGGGCGCGAAGTGAGATAAAGCGGCGGTCCTTGGTCCGGCAGGAAGCGGTCCCGAAAATTGTAGACCAGCGACTTCCAGAGGGGACGCTGTAGTTCCACAGGGGGAGCCAGATCGAGTTCCTGCGCCGAAGCCATTTCCTAAACGAACTCCACATGAGGCGCAATCTATTGCAGACAAGCGCAATAAATTGCAAACCCGATTTATCCAAGATTAGCATCGATCGTCACAATTGCCCACGGCCCGACATTCGCCAAAGGACAACCTGACTCACGTACTTTGGTTCATAAAGGGCACCTCGTTGTGAACCTCTTGTGAAAATCGGCGTCCGAGGAAGGTCGGCGAGCAAAACTTCGTGATCCACCCACCATCGTTCTGCGCTACAATCTCGGGCAAAGTTTGTGCGCCATCTCAAATCCAGCGTCTGGACTCCAAAGCCAGGATGTGCGCGCATTGCCTTCTCCCAGGAGGTAGTTTGATGTATCGCCAGTACCCCGGCTCGGTGGGCGGGTCCGGCTCGTTGTCGGATGTGGAATCAACGATTCGTGGACTAACCCAGGACTTCCGCATGAATTTCAATACAGGAAACTACGATCAGGTTGCAGGTTTGTTTGCCTCTGACGGAACGTTCATGGCGCCGCAACATGAACCCGTTGTCGGCAACCGCCTGGTCGAGCGCCGGCTACGAGAATTCGGCGAGGCAGGTTTCCAGGATCTCCGCCTGGACACACTCCGCGTCGAAAGCTCGGGCGACATGGCGATGGAAGTGGGTCGCTACTCGGTCTCGATCGTTGAGGAGGTCCGAGGAACTCAAGTCGACCGTGGCAAGTACTTGACGGTATGGCGCCGCCTCGGTGCCTGGCGGATCGCGGCTGCCTGCTGGAGCAGCAGTCTCGCAGTCGCTCACCGAGTGGAGGAGAAATCGGCCCCGGCCAAGGACAATGTCACGGTGATCAGCGAGGTTTCCAAGTCCGCGTAGCGGGAAAAGGCCCCAGGCCGAACGTCCCGCGACGTACAACCATCCACGTATTGCAGGCGGTGCTATGCCGGGCTAGCTTGCTCAGATGCGGTGCGCGGTACAGGTTTTTGCCGTTTCCCCTCTTTCAGGTTCGGGCGAAGCGGAACGGCGGCAGGCCGGCCACGCGCCCTGCGGGCATCCCGACGCATCGTCAGTTCGCGGGCAGCGCTACTGTACTTCCTTTAGCAGGACAACATCCGCCGCACCTTTTCGGCGTGTGATGGCTAGAGTCTTTCCGTCCGGCGACCAAGCCCAGTCGGAGATCTGCTCGGAAGTGAAACTAGTGAGTTGGTGTCCCGGTGAGCCATCCAGGGGCTGCATCCAGAGATTATCTTGTCCGTTTTCGGTGATCCGATAGGTCACCGCGGGCGCCGTCTGAGGCACAAGTTTCATCGTATGACCCAAATCATCGGCAGAGCCTAATCGTGGGTCGAGGTCCACTAAGCGGGGACTTGCCTTCGCACCCGCCTCGAGATTAACGATTGCGAGTTGGGTGTAGGCATCGTTGGTTCGAGGGTCGATGAGATGGGCTACGTACCCGAACGACTTGCCGTCCGGTGCGAAGAAACTGATTCCGGCCATTGCAAAGCGGTTCGGAACGTCGGTTCCCTGCACTGGCTCGCCCTGGCCACCGTCGATGGGAATCCGCATGAGACGGGAAACGCCGGGCCGGTCAATGTAGTAAACCCACTTTGCGTCCGGCGTGCACATCGGATTCGACTCAAACGCACCGAAGGTGAGCTGCTTGGGCGCGGAACCATCCGCATTGACACGCCAAACGTTGATGCTCTTGCCGGCGTGATACGCCCAAGTGAAGACGATGTATTGCTCACCGCAGGACGAAATGTTGAAGAGCCCGGCATCGGTGTCTCCAAGCAGCACCGTCGGGTTGCTGCCGTCAGGTTCCATGCGCGTGATCTTTGCGCCGTCGGAAATCAGCAGTTTTCCGCCTGCGGTCCATTCCACTTGACGCGGGTCAGCCACCTCCTGCAGCGCCTTCGGGGGGGCTGGATGCGACGACGCGGGAATTGCCGTCAGTTCGAGGGAGCGGGTGTTTTTCACCTGCACGGTCGCGGCGGTGCGGCTATCGGCAGAGAGAGACAGCGTGGAATAGCTGTTGGTGTCGCGAGTAATGGGCCGCAATTTTCCATCTGCAGAAAGCAATCCGATTTGTGCCTGCTCGAGTCTGGGCCCTTTTGTCACATAGACCACAAGCAACGAACGACCGTCCGGCAACCATTTCAAGTCGAAAACACTGTTGTTTGTGAGCGAAGCCAGGGTTGCGACCTGCTTCGTGCCCAAGTTGAAGGCTTCGACATACCCCATGGCCTCCCCTGACGAGATGTAGGAGTAAGCGATTTGCTTCCCGTCAGGCGACCAGGTGACATGGGCCGGGTCCGTGCCCCGGGTGGGAACGGAGATGCGGAGCACTGTCTCATCGCTGCCGTCGAGGTTCGCAGCCAGCAAGCGGTCTTTGCCCGGCTCGGGGTCATTGGCCCGGAAGTAGGCCATACGCTGCCCGTCTGGAGAGAAGGCAATGTCGCTGTCGATGTCGCGGACAACCTGTTTGGTAACTCCGCCCAGTACTGGCGCCCGGAAAAGGTTGTACTCCGTCGCCTGCGAGTTCGCGGACTTGCGGTAGTAAACATAGTTCCCGTCGGGCGAGAACGTGAGGGTGCGGTAGACCCCCGGAGAGGCTGGGATCACCTGTGTGTCGCTGCCCGTGGGAATGTTGCGCAGCCAAAGGCTACGCAGGCCGTTGTCCTCCTGAACGTGCAGGATGTATCTCCCGTCGGGCGAGATTGCGGCCAGATCGGCTTTCCCGGTGTTCGTGATCTGACTGATCGTGAAGTTCTCGTAGGGCACGTGACCCGTGCGAGTCAGGAAAGCGTACACCCCAAACCCGGCAGCCGCGAGAAGAACCAATGCGAGCAGCGAAGCGATCACCGTTCCTACGCGATGTTGCCGCGCGACGGCGGTAACGCTTGCACTGCTGATCGGTGTGACGCCGGGTGCCGTAGAAATGGGGCGGCCCGTCGCGGAAGCACCGTCTACGCTGGAACGCGGAGCGGCGACCGGGGTCTGTCCGCTCTCCGATGGGCCAGCCGTGGAGCTGACAGCACTTCGCCCAGAACTGTCGCGCTGCAGGCGCTTGAGATCGCTGCGAATTTCCGAAGCGTGCTGGTAGCGCAGCTCGCGGTCTTTCTCGAGAGCTTTGTTGATGATCTCTTCGAGCCGAGCAGAAACGTCCGGATTCATCTGCACGGCAGGGCGCGGCGCCCGATTCAGAATCGCCTCAAAGATGACCGCGGTCGTGTCGCCCCGGAAAGGAACCGATCCAGTAGCCATCTCGTAGAGCACGGCGCCGAAAGAGAACAGGTCGGTTCGCGGATCCAGTTCCTTCCCCTTGGCTTGCTCCGGCGACATGTAGGCCACCGTGCCCACCGCGGTCCCGGGACTGGTGAGCATTGCGTCGTCGAGTGCGGTCGTGCCGGCCGTCTTTTCGGGGTCCTTCTCAGAGGGCAGCAGCTTCGCCAGGCCGAAATCGAGAATCTTGGCGTGCCCGCGCCGGGTCACGAACACATTTGCGGGCTTGATGTCGCGATGAATGATGCCCCCCGCGTGCGCTGCGTCGAGAGCATCGGCCACTTCGATCGCCAACTGCAGCAAGACCTCCGTTTCCAGAGGCTGTCCGGCGATGCGGTGCTTCAGCGTGACGCCTTCCAGGTACTCCATGACGATGAAGGCCTGGCCGTTCTGCTCGTCGATCTCATGGATGGTGCAGATGTTGGGGTGGTTTAACGCAGAGGCGGCCCGAGCTTCGCGCTGGAAGCGCTCCAGCGCCTGGGGATCGGAGGCCACGTCTTCGGGCAGGAACTTCAGGGCCACAAAACGACCGAGTTTGATGTCCTCGGCCTTGTAGACCACACCCATGCCGCCCCCGCCGAGTTTCTCGACGATGCGGTAATGGGAGATGGTTTGACCAATCATGAGGAGGGAGGTGGATCCGGAGAAATCTTAGGGCCCGTGGAGACGGAAGTCAAAGACCGGGCAAGTACTCACTTCTGCGGCTTGTCGCGCTCTGCCAGGAAACGATCCTGGCATTGCTGGGCCTGGGCGAGGATCGGCGGATATGCCGGCGATTTGCGAAAGTCGGCCAAAAGGGGATCGAGTTGCACATTTTCGTAAGCGCAAAAGCCTCCCTCGATGGCGGACTTGACCATCCGGGCGGTATAGGCGTTCCCCAGGCAATAGTTGTAGTTCACGCCCGTTCCATAGTGTGGTTCCGGATCGTGGAAAGCAAGAGTCTCCTTCTCGACGCCTTCGAGGAGTTTGTCTGTCCCCGGAGAATGAGGCTGGGAATAGCACGCCTCAAGTGCCCTTGTGCGGAAGAACGGACTCGAGGGCAGCTTGTGCAGCCATTCTACTGCGGCCTGCCTCTTGCCTTCCCGCAGAAGAACGTCAGCTTCCATATTCGTAGACCATTCGGACCCCGCATCCAGACTAAGAAAAAATCGCGCGCGGTCAAATCGTCCCAGTACTGAAAACACGCTCCCGCAGGAACGGAAGTAGTAATTTCCGGGATCCAGCCGGTTGGCCTCTTCGCACTCGCGGGCCGCATCGTGCAGCAAACCTGCATACCGATACACATAGGAAAGCGTAAAGTGCGCGAATCCACTCCCCGGACGCTTGTCGACCATGGCTTTCGCTTCCTGGTAAGCCAGCGGGAGCCGCCCTGCGTCCGCATCCAGGCTTACGATCTGCTGGGCCGCGTCCTCCAGATTCGGATCTAACGCGAGGGCGCGCCGCAAGGTGGGCTCGGTGCGCGACATCGTTCCAGTGGCGCCCGGCCCGTATTCCTCCTCGTAGTAGTAGCGCTTGCCAAGAGCGGACCATGCGGGAGCGTAACTTGAGTCGAGGCCGACGGACCGCTCCAACATCCGAATGCCCTCCTGATTCTGAGGCCCGTCATGGCCCAGTGCTACACTCCGCAGATACAGGTCGTAGGCTTCTTCGTTGTTGGGCCGCGTTCCGCTCTCGGTAGCGCCCGTGCTCGCTCCCAAGACAGGGATCAAACCCTGGCGCACCTGCGCCGTGACCTGCTCCCGCATGGCAACCAGATCCTCGGCCGGAACATTCCGGCTGTCCTGCCAGAGCACGCGGTCATCGGCAACGTCTACGGCTTCCATGGTGAGCTGCAACTGGTCGCGCACTCTTTGGAAGTGACCGGTAACAATGCGGCCGACGTGCATCTCCTTGCCTGCCTGCTGCAGGTCAGTGCCTGGCGTTGAGTACTTGCTGGTTGTGGAGAATGGGCGAATGGAGAGATTGCGCACTGCGCTCAGCGTGGTGGCAATTTCGTCTGGTAACGCCATGCGGAGGAAGTCCGCGTCTTTGTCTTCGCCCAGATTCTGGAAAGGAAGGACGGCGATGGTAACCGGGGCTGCTGCCGCCCTTGAGGGCTGAGGAGCAGAGGATGGCTTGAGGCGCCATAAGAGGCCAGCCAGAACGAGAACCGGTAACCCCGCCAAAGCCCAGATCCAGCGCGGCCGGGGTTTCGCTTGAATGGCGACTGCAGGAACGAGCCCCGATGCGGATCCCGAAACGGAGTCTCTCTTCGCGCGCACCAGGTCAGCACGCATTTCGGAAGCATGCTGGTATCGGACTTCGCGATCCTTCTCAAGCGCCTTCTGCAGAATCCGCTCCAGGTCTGTTGAGACTTGCGGATTCAACCGGCCTGCCGGCACGGGTGCGCCGTGCAGAATTGAGTCGAAGATTGCCCCTGAGGTCTCGCCCTTAAACGGCAAAGTGCCGGTTGCCATTTCGTAGAGCACAATTCCGAAGGAAAACAAATCGGTTCGAGCGTCGAGCGGCTTGCCCAGCACCTGCTCGGGGGACATGTAGGCCACCGTTCCCAGTGTGGAACCTGGGCTGGTGAGATGTTCAGCGTTCGATTCGGTATTGGTGGTGGCAATGCGGCTGGCCGACGAACCCGTCTCGCCCACCTTCGCCAGGCCGAAGTCCAGAATCTTGGCGTGCCCGCGCTTGGTTAAGAAAAGATTAGCTGGCTTGATGTCGCGGTGGATGATGCCCGCCGTGTGGGCTGCGTCCAGTGCGTCGGCAATTTCGATCGCCAACTGCAGCAGCGTTTCAGTCTCCAGGGGGCGGCCCGCGATGGCATGTTTCAGCGTCATGCCATCGAGGTACTCCATCGCGATGAAGCGCGTCCCATCGCCCTCGCCGATTTCGTAAATCGTGCAGATGTTGGGATGGTTCAGCGCCGAAGCCGCGCGGGCTTCACGGCGGAACCGTTCCAGTGCGGACGGATCCTTGGAAACTTCGTCGGGCAGGAGTTTGAGGGCAACAAACCGCCCGAGCGTGAGGTCTTCTGCCTTGTAGACAACGCCCATCCCCCCGCCACCGAGCTTTTCGACGATGCGGTAGTGGGAGATAGTGTGGCCAATCATAGAGATGGCTGGTGAGGCGAGGAAAATCTTAGGAGGGGAACAGGGAGAAGTCAAAGACATCCTCGTGGCAGAGGAATCGCAGATCGGTCGGTCACTTTTGTAATCGTGCCAGCGCTCAGTGACGGAAGTGTTTCTGCAACGGGGCCGATTCTTCTTCTGATGGCCAAGCGTGAAAAGACGGAGAACCGCGTGCTCGTGCTCGACGATTCCCCCATTATCGACACCTGATTGCCGCCCACCTGCGCGAGTGGGGCTTTGAAATTGTCTCCGCCACCGATGGCGCAAAAGCCTGGGAAATTCTGCGGCGGCCCGGATCCCCTGTGCTGGCGTTGTTGGATTGGGTGACGGCCAACCATAGCCGTGCGGATCTACGAAGAGCGATGGAAGCCGGGGTGGACGATTTTTCTCGGCAAACCCTTCGATGAATTGGAGCTCAAGGCTCGTCGTTTGGTCGGCAAACGGATTGTGGCGCTGCAAAAGGAGCTGATTAACGCCCGCGAGGGGATGCGCACCGCCGCCACCTACGATGCTCGGACCTGGCTGCTAAATCGGCGAGAGATTGTCGCGTGCTTGAGCCGCGCACGCCCTCACGTCTGGGGTTCGAGCTTACGACCGGGTCGGCTGGTATGGAGGCGAAGGGTTTCTGCTTGTACGGCCGAACTGTGATCTGATTTCCGCGTTTACCCGGGCCGACAAAATTCGCGCTTTGGTCTCGGACAAAGCATTCCAGGCAGGTAGGGTGACCACGAACATAACTCTTAGCGTCGGGTTCGCCGTCCCTGACGGTCTTTCTGTTGCGAAACCCACAACGCTGCTGCATCGGGCGGACTTGGGCCTCTACAAAGCGAAACACAACGGACGCAATCGTGTCGAGCCACTCGACGAGGCCGAACCGCTTTGTCCCCGATAGCTCTTGCTCGTAGCACTGCCTTCCGCCTGACAACCGCGCAGCTGTATTTCTCAAATTCCAACAAAATAAAACACTTAGAGAAAGTCAGATTTCGCAAGAGTCCCTGCATCCGCTCTGCACGTTGGCTCATCTAAACGTTGACAGCATTGCACTCAAGTCTTATGATGAACCTGTCGCGCCATCGTTAATTGCATTATTTTTGAGGCACTTATAAGGAATTTGGAGGAGCAGAGTATGGGCAAAATCATTGGAATCGACCTGGGAACCACGAACTCGGTGGTCGCCGTCATGGAAGGCGGAGAGCCCAAGGTCATTGCGAATGAAGAAGGCGGGCGCACGACCCCGTCCGTGGTTGGTTTCACCAAGACCGGCGAACGGCTAGTCGGGCAGGTCGCGAAACGGCAGGCCATCACCAACCCCGAGAACACGATCTACTCGATCAAGCGGTTCATGGGGCGCCGGTTCGACGAAGTCAGCGAAGAAATGAAAATGGTGCCTTACAAGGTCGAGCGGGATGGCGACCATGTAGCGGTCATCGCGCAGGGGAAGAAGTACACCCCGCCGGAGATCTCCGCGATGATTCTTCAGAAGCTGAAGAAGGCGGCGGAAGACTACCTCGGCGAGAAGGTGACCGAAGCCGTTATCACGGTTCCGGCGTACTTCAATGACGCCCAGCGCCAGGCCACGAAAGACGCCGGCAAGATTGCTGGTCTTGAGGTGAAGCGCATCATCAACGAGCCCACGGCGGCCGCATTGGCCTACGGGCTCGACAAGGGCAAGGACGAGACCATCGCTGTGTATGACTTCGGCGGTGGCACGTTCGATATCTCGATCCTGGAAGTCGGCGAAGGCGTCATCGAAGTCAAGGCCACCAACGGTGATACTCACCTAGGCGGCGACAACCTCGATCAGCGCATCGTCGATTGGCTGATTGACGAGTTCAAGAAGGATGAAGGCCTCGATCTGCGCGGGAAGGGCAACGAGATGGCTCTGCAGCGTCTGCGCGACGCGGCCGAGCGGGCGAAGATCGAACTCTCCACCACCATGGAGACCGAGATCAATCTGCCATTCATCACGGCTGACGCGAGCGGGCCGAAGCACCTGGTCAAGAAGCTGACCCGGGCGAAGCTCGAATCGATGGTAGAAGACCTGATCCAGAAGTCGGTCGGCCCGTGCAAGCAGTGCATGAAGGACGCGGGCGTCGACGCCAGCAAGATCAACGAAGTCGTGCTGGTCGGCGGTCAGACCCGCATGCCCCGCATCCAGGCGGTAGTGAAGGAGCTGTTCGGCAAGGAGCCCCACAAGGGCGTCAACCCGGACGAAGTCGTGGCGGTTGGCGCGGGGATCCAGGGTGGTGTTCTGAAGGGCGAAGTGAAAGACCTGCTCCTGCTCGACGTGACCCCGCTGTCGCTAGCGATCGAGACGCTAGGCGGCGTGGCGACGCCGATGATTCCGCGGAACACGACGATTCCGACCAAGAAGACGGAAACATTCTCTACGGCGGCAGACAACCAGACTTCGGTTGAAGTTCACGTGCTGCAGGGCGAGCGTCCGATGGCAGCCCAGAACCGGACCCTGGGCAAGTTCCACCTGACCGGCCTACCGCCGGCTCCGCGTGGCGTGCCGCAGATCGAGGTGACATTCGACATCGATGCCAACGGCATCCTGAACGTGACCGCGAAAGACATGGCCACGGGCAAGGACCAGAAGATCACGATCACCTCGTCTTCCGGCTTGTCGAAGGAAGAGGTCGAGCGCATGGCCAAGGAGGCCGACGCTCACTCCGCTGAGGACAAGACGAAGCGCGAAGAGATCGAAGCCAAGAACCAGCTCGACAGCATGGTCTACCAGATGGAGAAGATGCTGCGCGAGTCGGGCGACAAGATCTCGGGTTCCGACCGCGGTGAGGTCGAAAACGCCATCGCCGACGCCAAGAAGGCGCTTGAGTCGGGCGACAAGGCGAGCATGGACCGGGCTCGCGAAGCCCTCACCAAGGCCTCGCACAAGCTGGCCGAGCAGATGTACAAGGCGGCCGGTTCGCAGACGCAAGGTGGTGGCCCGGGCGCTGGCTCGGGTCCTTCCGGATCGGCGGGCGGCGACGGCCAGGCCAAGAAGGACGAAGGCGTGATCGACGCTGAGTACGTGGACGTGGAAGATCGCAAGTAACGGGTTGCTGGCGGGAGCCAGCAACCGTCATCCTGCGCGTAGTTAGGGATCTTCGATCAGAAAGCAGCGGGGCGCCGTACTGGCGCCCCTGCTTGCATCAAAGAATTCATGCAAATGGAGAATGAGCAATTGCAATTCGAAGTCAATAATCAGGCTTATTTCTTGAACTATGTTGAAGACGAAGGGCGCTGGTACGTTTTCCGTCCGACGGGCAACGGAGTGATCCGTATTCCGGTCGAGATGGAGGCAGTCCATTCGGAGCACTTCGCATTTGCCCCCGAGGAGGGCAAAAAACGGATCGTGCACTGAGTAAGGCCTGCCAGAAGCTAGCAGCTCATAGCTAGTAGAAAAAAAGCCAATCATGGCCACAACCACTAACAAAGACTATTACGCCGCTCTGGGCGTCAAGAAGGGTGCCTCCACCGAGGACATCAGAAAAGCGTTTCGTAAACTCGCGCGCAAGTACCATCCCGACGTCAATCCCGGCGACAAGACGGCGGAGGAGAAGTTCAAGGCGATCTCCGAAGCCAACGAGGTCCTGAGCGATCCGAAAAAGCGCAAGATCTACGATCAGCTCGGCTTCTACTCCGACAATATCGATCCGGCTGCGGCCGAGGCCTATGCTCGCCAGGGCGGTGCCCCGGGTGGTTTCCCCGGCGGCTTCTCCGGAGGCCAGCCCGGGAGCACTGGTTCTGCCGGTGCGGGCGGAGTTCACTTCGACTTCGGAGGGTTCGATTTTTCGGATCTCTTTGAAGGTGGTGGCAGCGGCGCGAGGTCAGGGAAGAAGACTTCGGGCAGCGGCTTCCGCGACATCTTCTCGAGCATGTTCGACCGCGGTGGCGCTGCGGCAGCGCAAGAGGGTCCCGAGCCCGGATCGGACCTCGAATACCAGGTCAACGTCCCCTTCTGGACAGCCATCCGTGGCGGCGTCATGAAGCTCAACGTTACCCGCCGCGAAACCTGTAACACTTGCCACGGCTCGGGCTTCGTTGAGGCCCCAGGTGTGTGCCCCCAATGCCACGGCAAGGGCACCGTCGAGCAGACCGGCGGGCGCATGAAGTTCAACGTGCAGTGCCCACGCTGCCACGGCACCGGGAAGAACATCTCCGCCTGCCCGACCTGCCACGATGGGGGAACGATCGACCGCACTGAGCCCATGGACGTCCGCATCAAAGCCGGAACCCGCGATGGCCAGCGCATCCGGATCGCTGGAAAAGGAAATGCCGGGGCCCACGGCGGCCCGCCGGGCGACCTCTACGTGATCATTCGCACCGAGGATCACCCCGTCTTCCACCGCGAGGGTGACGACATCCGCCTGACCGTCCCAGTGAGCGCTACCGAGGCCGCGCTCGGGGCAAAGATCGAGGTGCCGACCATCGATGGAAAAGCGCTTCTGAAGATTCCCCCGGGCACCCAGTCCGGGCAGAAACTCAGATTGCGAGAGAAAGGTGTGCCCTCGGCAACCAAGGATGGTATCCGCGGAGACGAGATTGTCGAGGTCAAAGTGACCGTGCCCATGCCTCGTGATGAGCGCACCAAGGAACTCTTGCGGGAGTTGGCGCAGCTCAACCCGGAAGACCCCCGCGCCGAGATCTGGAACAAGGTCGGGTAAGGCGATCCACCACAGGGGGCACGGAGGAACACAGGGGAAGGCAGAGTTTTTAGAGATTTTTCAGCACTTCTCACTCGGCGCTGCTCTTCTTCAGATTTGCCCCAGTGCTTCTCTGTGTCCCCTGTGGTTTTATTGCTTTTCTATCGCTCCCAACCATACCCGTCCACCCTGCGGGTAATGCCGTCCTTCAGGTGCGCCACGTAGAAATCAATCAGCAGCCCAACGTGCCTCCCGCCCAGTCGCAGATACGACAGCAGTCGGGCCCGGTGTACAGGGTGAATTGCCTTAACGCACTTGATTTCGACCAGCACCAGGCCTTCTACGAGCAAATCGATCCGGTAACCGACCACTAACTTCTCGCCCTCATAGACCACCGGCAGGGGTACCTGCGTTTCGGCCTTGAGCCCAGGCTTCTTAAGCTCACGGGCCAGGCACACCTGATACGCACTTTCTAGGAGCCCAGGCCCGAGCTAAAGAGTGCACTTTCATCGCGGCGCTGACGACCGCGCCGGAGATCATGTCGAGCTTGGTTCTCGGCGAGAGCGAGGAGGTGCCGGCCATTGGACAATCCGACCATCTGCATCAGAGAAGAATCGGATTGATTTGTGATGGCCACCCCCTCACAGCGGTGATGTCGGTGCCGGCCCCTGGGAAAAGCAAAATCGTGAACCACCAGGAGAACGGAGGTCACGGGGGAGACCCTTGTTTCTCCGCCGGTCCGAAGATTACCTCCGTACCGTTCCTTCCGCGAAAAAAATATCGAAAAGTTCTATCGCGGCGCATCGAATATGCCGTATTCTCTGTGCTGCGAACTAACTCCGCCGAAATGCCCGTGGAATCGCTGTTACCCGGGAGCCGCGCTGAAGCAACACTTCAAGGGAGACGCGGTGGTGAGAGTGAGTCGCTTGAGGAGGAAGCCATAGAAATTGGCAACAGCTAGCGCGCCAGCCCGATCGTCGTCCTCGCAACTTTCTGTTCTTCCCCAGACGAAAAAATTCGGCAAGCTCACCCTGTGGCCCCTGGTCGCCGCGACCTTCTTCATGGTTTCGGGTGGCACCTACGGGACCGAGGACATCGTCCACGGTGCAGGCTATGGCCGAGCCATCCTCATTCTGCTGCTGACTCCCATCCTGTGGAGTCTGCCCACCGCCTTCATGATCGGCGAGCTTTCAAGCGCTCTACCCGAAGAAGGTGGCTATTACGCCTGGGTACGACGGGCGTTGGGGAATTTTTGGGGATTTCAAGAGGCCTGGCTCTCGCTGATTGCTTCCGTTTTTGACATGGCGATCTATCCCACGCTATTCATCCTCTACCTTGAGCGACTGTTCCCGTGGTTTGCTGAAGGGCACCGGGGGCTCATGGTGGGATTGGGCGTCGTGGCCCTGTGCGCGCTGCTCAACATTGCCGGCGTCAAGGTCGTTTCAACGACGTCTCTCTGGCTGTTCTTTGCTTTGTCGGCGCCCTTTGTGGCGATCGTCTGCATCGCGCCTTTCAAGTTTGGAGCGTTGGCGGCTGCCGTTACCAAGCCGACCAATTCCAGTATCGATATCCTGACCGGCGTCCTCATCTGCATGTGGAACTACATGGGGTGGGACAACGCCTCGACCATCGCGGCCGAAGTCGAGAAGCCGCAGCGGACCTACCCACGCGCGATGCTTGCCGCCGTCGCGATCGTCTCCCTCAGTTACATCGTGCCGGTCGCAGCCATGTGGATGACCGGCCTCGCCCCCAGCGCCTGGGACACCGGGTTCTGGGCTGATGCGGCCGGGATGTTGGGTGGCCCGCTCCTCCGCGTTGCACTCGCCCTGGGCGGCATCATCAGCGGCTTCGGCATGTTCAATGCCCTGGTCATGAGCTACTCGCGCCTGCCGCTGGCTATGGCGCAGGACGGCATGCTGCCGAAAATCTTTGCCAGGCGTACGTCGCGCTCGAACGCTCCTTGGGTCGCGATCGTGGTCCTGGCCGTGCTGTGGGCCCCCTGCTTGCTTCTCGGATTTGAGCGGCTGGTGACCATCGACATTCTGCTCTACGGCGCCAGTCTGGCTTTGGAGTTCGCAGCACTCGTGTTCCTGCGGATCCGCGAGCCTGACTTGCCGCGTCCCTTCCGCGTACCCGGCGGGTTATTGGGTGCCGCTGCCATCGGCATCCCCCCGATGCTGATGCTGGGCTTCTCCATTTTCCGCAGCGAGCACGAGACGGTGGCCGGGATGAGTTCCTTCGCCTTCGGCCTGATCCTCATGGCCGCCGGAGTGTTCGCCTACGGCCTGAACCATGCGTTCAAGCCCGAGGGGTGGTCCCCGACGACAGAAAAGCCGCAGGTCGTTACTTAGTTTCAAGCGGGCTCGAGGCGGGATGGCGCGGGCCATCGCGCTTTTTTTTTGTTGTAAAGTTATGCTTGGTAGTTGGCCCGATGACCAAGCGCAAATCCAAAGGCGCCTACATGATCTCGGCGGTGGCCGAGATGTATGGCATCCACCCGCAAACCCTGCGCCTGTACGAACGCGAAGGATTGCTCAAGCCCTCCCGGACCGAAGGCAATACCCGCCTCTACACCGACGAGGACCTGCAAAGGTTGGAGTTCATCCTGACCCTCGCCCGCGACCTGGCGGTAAACATCAGCGGCATTGCCATCATCCTGCAGATGCGCGAGCGCATGGAAGAAATGCAGCGCCAGATCCAGGACTTCGTGAAGTACATGCAGGAAGAAGTTCTCAGCCGCGCCGCAGCAGCCGATGCATCCAAAGGAGCGATCGTGCCGATCCGACGTGCGCCGGTGATACCCGGAACTTTGAAGAAGCGGTAGCGCCCTCGGTACTCGCACTTAGCATTTGGCATTTGGCCATCCGGCGTTCTGCCCGCCGGCAATCAGCATTCGGCATTCAGCCAAGTCACGTCACCGGGCTTCCCGACATGGTGACTTGCAGTCGACCGGCGGCTCTGTGCAATGTCCGATTCGGCTCACCAGCGCGTATCATGGAGCGTTTTGTGCGGTGCTCTGGGCCAAGTGCCAAGTGCTGATTTTCGAATGCTCCCCTTCAAACTCATCTACAGCGACGAGTACTACCTCCCCATCGGCTCCCACGTTTTTCCCGCCGAGAAGTACCAGCGCATCCACAAGCGCTTGCTTGAAACGAGCGCAGCCGAGGTAAAGGATTTCGTTGCTCCTCAGCCCGCGTCCGATCAGGACATCCTGCTCGTCCACACGCCGCAATATGTGCACAAGCTCAAAACCGGAACACTCTCCGCTCGCGAAGAACTCGAGATGGAGATCCCGTACTCGCCCGAACTGGTGCGCGCCTTCTGGCTCTCGGCAGGAGGGTCAATGCTGGCTGCCGACTATGCCCTCAACGACGGTTGTGCGATAAACATCGGCGGGGGGTTCCATCACGCCTTCCCCGATCACGGAGAAGGCTTCTGCATGATTCATGACGTCGCCGTTGCCATACGGCGCATGCAGCGCGACGACAAAATCCGCAGCGCGATGACCCTCGACTGCGACGTACATCAGGGCAACGGCACGGCCGCCATCTTCGCTGGCGCCCAGGTGCCCAGCCATCCGCTGCCCTCCGCCGGTGGACCAACCATCTCCGCCTCGCGCCCCATGAAAATCCGTAGCGCAAACGCCAGCGACGTGTTCACCATCTCCCTGCACCAGGAACACAACTACCCCGCCTGGAAACCGCCGTCCTGCATCGACGTCGACTTGCCCGACGAAATCGGAGACGAAGACTATCTGGCCTGGCTCGATAACGCTCTCAGCTCCGGCCTGCGCCAGTTCGAGCCTGAGTTGCTCTGCTACATCGCCGGGGCAGACCCGTACGTCGAAGACCAACTCGGTGGCCTGAGCCTTACGATCGATGGCCTGAAGAAGCGCGACGAACTGGTTTTTCGCGTGGCTCGAGCCCGAGGCATCCCTGTCATGGTGACTTTTGCCGGGGGTTACGCCCGCAAACTCGATGACACGGTGACGATCCACTGCAACACGGTGCTCGCGGCGAAGGAAGTGTTCGCAGAAAAGTAAGGCGCGAAGGGCGAGCATTGCACCATCGTCATGCCGCAATCTTGCCATACAAAGGCCTTCGAGGTTCCGATTGTTTCTCCTGGATCTTCAGTCATTAACTTGCTCAAGACGAGTGCAACCATGTCGGCAAGGGTAGACGACCAATCTGGGGCCCCCTGCGATAGAGTCTTTCAGACCTGGGCCGAGCCAACAGTCACCTGCCCCTGATACCCTAGCCGATCACGGAGTAAATCATGTTCGCCAAAACCGGAATCATTGAATTACATGCCACCGCGCATGAACGCTTGGATCTGTTACTGCGCCACATCGCAACCCTGCCTGTTGAGCAGCATCACAAACCAATTTCAGGATTTGGCCATCCGTCCGTTTGGGCACAACTGGCGCACATCCTGGCGTGTGAGGAGGGCTGGATCCACGATCTACAGAACAAGCCCTTCGCCGGTTGGCATGCAGAAGATTGCCCAACGATGGCGGGATTGCAAGCGACCAAGAACCGAATACGAGATGCGACAGGAACTTACTTGGGGAATCTGACCGAAGAGCAACTTAACACAACCCTCACCGAGCGCCCCGCGGATTGGGGCGGCGAACTTCGGAGTCCTGCGTTTATTGTGCTACACGTCATCACCCACGCGTTTCACCACAAGGGCCAGATCGTCGCGATGCTGCGAATTCTCGGATACCCCGCACCCGACACGGATTTGCAGCTCGTATAGACTTCATCTGAGCCCGAAATCGATTGCCGAGATCAATCGAAGCGGAGTGAGGTTTTTTCTTATGCAGACGGTTTCGACCGCCTCCGCCGTCCCTTCGCTTGAGACGGATAGGCTTTGGCTTCGGGGGCATCGTATGGATGAATTCGAACAGTGTGCTGCATTGTGGGCTGATCCGAAGGTCACCCAGCACATTTTGGAGCGGCCTCTGACTGAGGAAGAGTCATGGGCCAGATTTCTGCGCTACGTGGGACACTGGGCAGTTTTCGGTTTCGGATACTGGGTCATTGTCGAGAAACAAACAGGCGATTTTGCGGGAGAGGGTGGATTTGCCGACTACAAGCGGGCGATACAACCATCCCTGAAGGGTGTGCCGGAGATCGGTTGGGTGCTAGCGTCCCGCTTTCACGGCAAAGGCTTTGCCACGGAAGCGGTTCGGGCGATCACGGCCTGGGGAGACGCACATTTTCAAACGCCCACAAGGTGCATCATTTCGCCCGACAATACTGCTTCGTTTCGCGTGGCGGTGAAGTGTGGGTACCGCGAAATTCTTCGCACGACTTACCACGGGCATGCGACGGTCATGTTCGAGCGTGAGCCCGAAGCGACGACGTAGGAAGCTTCCTTGAAGTGATCTGCAATTCTGTATCTCTAGATCACTTCCGCAAGTCGTCGGATTCCCTCGCGGATTTGCGGCTCCCTTAAGCGCGAATAACCCAGCCGGATTCCCGTCCGCGGAGGCCGTTTCAAATAGTAAGGAGAGATCCCATACGCGCCAACTCCGCGTGATGCAGCGTTAGTGACCACGGTTTGTTCAGAGATGCGCCCGCGAGGCCACAGGACGATGTGAGCACCGGCTCCGTCACCGGTTACCTCCACACGTTCGCCCAGGTATGTGCGGATCGAAACCAGCAGCCCTTTACCGCGACAGGCATACTTCCGCCGGACACGACGCAGGTAATATGATTCAGCCCTGGCAGGTAACACGAAGTGAGGGCGAGGACGACAAGAAACCCCCGCCGTTTCCGGGGGACCGGGTCGAGCGGCAGGGGTTCGGGAGTGACGAACGAAAAGGCCCGATCACATTCGACTGCGGCGCGATTAACCGCAACTAGCAGTTGTGACAGCGAAACGATTCAAGGGCATGAAAAACCCGCCGTCCACAGGAGCCAACTAAAGGCAGGGGGCGGCGGGCTTCGAGTTATGTTGAGTGTCAGTCAGCTTGACGTACTCACGTCATTCGAAGCAACTGCCAATTTTCATAGGTCTTGAATGACTCAGCCTCTCTAGGGCCGTCAACAGACGGCCGCGCGAGTACACTAGTCAGCCACGAGCAGGAAAACGGCGGGCGCATTCGCCTATCGCGGGCCTTTCCCGAAACTCGCGCCGTTCTGGTTCATACTCACCGGGTTTCTGTTACTCGTTCCGCAGATGACTCGCCGATTTCGGACTCGTTGAAAGAAGTTGCGGCGACTCTCCCCCGACATCAACGTCGCCGCCTCGATTTGAAAGTGCGAGGGCGACCTGCGTATATATTCGTCGAAGATGCGAATCAAGTACGCCAAATGAGCAGAATTGATGCGCTTCTGCGACTCTGTTAATCGTTCCGTCATGGCCTTGAGATCATCAAGTCCCCAAGGCTCCCGAAGGCGTTGGAGTACGCCTTCAAGAGCCTTGGCATCTTCACTTCCCTAAGAAAGGCCAACAGATGGCGCACGTTTGTGCTGAACGCCTGATCCTGCCAGCTGACATACAGGATCTTCTGTATTGGCCTACGTTTTCATCCCTGGCACAATCGCCGACGGTTTTCAGCCCCCGAGTTGGTCGATGGATTCGGAAGGCATGCATGATCGAATCCGGGAGTTGTGTGCCAAAGTCGTAATGGCCGACGCTTCCGAAATCGAGCCTGTCATCACGGAACTACGGGCGGCCCTGCGAGACCATGCCCGGTTCCTGCGAAATATGGCAGCGGAGTCCCTAATACCTAACCTGCCTTTTTCTTCTTGATCCTCTGTAAGAGGGCCAGAGTAGTTCTGGCTTGCAGCTATGACTGTCGAGCAGCAGGCTCGTATTCGAGAGCTGCCATCACTGATCGCAGCCGAAACCCACGCAGAGAAAATAAAGGTGCTCGCCGCAGAACTGGAAGGTTTGCTTCAAGCTGAGTCGGTGGAAAGAACAACAGAAAAATCGCAAGACGAATTGGGCCGATCTGAGACATAGGGTCAATTGGCGATAAGTCACCATTTCGCTCATTGACCCGCTTCCGTCCATCCGCGACCAAACCTCGTCCAAGTGGAAGATGCACTTCTGAGTATTGCGCCCGTGCATTGTTTTAGCGATACGGGCGTAAGATCAAATTGCTTTTAGGCCAGCCAACCTCCCCCCAAAGGAGCCAGCCATGGTCGAAGAGCCCCGTTGTCCATACTGTGTTTTGATTGACCACTTCATGCTACTGAGCCCGACTGGAGATGGTCGCTTTGTGTGTACGAAGTGTGGACACATCGCCTTTCCTGAAAACAAGGTTTTCCAGTGTCTCTGCTGTCACTGTAGCGCGATGAGGGCGTTTGAACCTGCAAAACCGCGATTCTGGTCGGTGCAGAAATCGGTCAATTGGTGAAAAATCGCCTCACTCAAAACACCAACCATCGGGTCAATGAGTGTAACGCCTGAATTCGCCAGGTTGTGCTTCGGCCTCGTTATTCTAGGTAGAGGTTCTTTCCCACAGCTCGAATGTTCACTTTACTGCTGCCCCGAGCGAAATCGCCTCAAAATACTTGGGCACAATTACTTTGGTGTTCGGGGAAGCAGCGGCGACTTCTTTTACGAACGATTGCAAGGCATCGAGGTTGGTTTGCTGTGATGCGCTATACGGTGCGAGAAAATTGTCCCAATGAGTCGGTACGACTATGGCCGGATAGTGCAAGGCGCGCATGAGACGGCCACTGTAGTCATAGATTTCTTTTCGAGATGAACCTGCGCCAATCACCGCGACATCCGGCTCCAGCCCTTCGATTTCGCGCTCGATGTAGTTCATACCTCCGAAGACCAGAATCTGATGACCATTCAAGCGAATAAGGTAAGCAAGGGTGCCTCCCTCCGGGTGTATCTGTTCCAAGGTCAATGGCGCTTTCATTCCAGCAGGTGCTGTGGCGGAACTGAAATAGTGTTTGTGGTCGAGGGGGCTGTGAATGCTAGGGATGACTTTCAACGAAAAGGCGCCGAACTCATAGTCCTCTCCGCCGCGCACAGTAATCAACTTTTCTTCGGGCACGCTGTATGCCCGCATCACATTTTCGGTGCTCTCCGTCCCGATGACCGTGGCATGGGTTTTGAGGGCGATGTGGGGAGTATCCAAGACGTGATCGTAGTGGGTGTGGGTGATGAGCACGAAGTCGGCTCGCTGAATATGGGCGTCGATGGCCGCGGCATCCGGCGAGGCAATGTCACCCCACCCATAAGCTCGGCGAGTGTCCCCGGCCATTCCATGGCCGCCTGGTGGCACGGGTCCGTTAATCCGTGACAGGTAGGGATCGATCAAAATAAAAGTAGATCCATCGGAAATCTCCCAGCCTGCCGCCCCCAGATATTTCAGTGTGACTGGATCGGTCTTTACTCCCTTTGATTGGTTCTCAGCTGGCGTGCCAAATAGGGCGACTACTGCGAATGCAACCCATGCGAGCCTAGCCTTCATGACGATAATGCTCCTCGAGATAAGCACTCGCGGAGTCTATTTTGGGCGAGCCGAGAGGTCAATCAACCCCTACAGCAGGGATGGCCCCGCACATTCGCGTCCCCGGCTCAACTGTCGCAGCATCTGGATTTCACGCAATATCAAAAGGCACCCACTTTTGCGGTAAGGTGTGAGTCGTCACAACACCACACCTACCGAAAAGGAGCGCCTTTATGAGTCAAGAGAA
>Ga0306926_10000604_pt1 | contig 34019 bp, 28 predicted proteins | sample flu12Cox44000178_FD_203759 | JGI IMG/M metagenome (GOLD analysis project Ga0306926, IMG submission 203759) | Lab enrichment of tropical soil microbial communities from Luquillo Experimental Forest, Puerto Rico - flux8day.12C.oxic.44.000.178 (v2)... | ecosystem: Environmental > Terrestrial >...
AGGACCGTCCCCAAGGACCCTAGTCAATGACCAATGACCAATGACCAAGGACCACATCGTCGTTGCATCATCGCCTGCAATGACGAATCAATGACTCACGAGGACTCCGGACCCATAACCGCTGACTCAGGACCACCGGACCACTGACTATTGTCGACGTCGTTGCGTCGTTGCACGCACCCCGACCCCTCTGCATTGCGTGCATTGTGTGCAATGCGGGAATTGCACGCATTGCATGCAACGACCGCAACGACTGCAACGACGAGGAGACTTCCAATGACTCCCAACGACACTCCCTCATCCGATCCCGTAGCCGCTTCCCCAACCTGCACACCGTTGACAGCGACAAAAGAAAAGGGGACAGGCACGTTTAATATTGACATTTCGTCGGTTCCGACTTACGCGGTCGGATATGCCACGCGCTCCGCGAGCTTCTATCGGCGGCATCTGCTACCACGTCATGAACCGGGGCAATGGCCGCCGCGCGGTGTTCCAGAAGGACGGCGACTACCAGGCCTTCCTTAAGGCCATCGGCCATGCGTGTATCGAGATCCCCATGCCTGTCCTCGGGTTTTGCCTGCTGCCCAATCACTTTCATCTGGTGGTCTGGCCGAAAGAAGACGGGGATCTGAGCCGCTGGATGCACTGGGTGCTCAATACCCATGTTCGCCGTTATCACCAGCATTATCACACCAGCGGCCACATCTGGCAGGGCCGTTTCGAGGCGTTCCCCATCGAAGAAGACGAGCACTTGCTGACAGTCCTGCGTTATGCCGAGAGAAACCCGGTGCGCGCTAAGCTGGTACGTCGCGCGGAACAATGGCCTTGGTCCAGCGCCCGATTATGGCAAGACAAAACGGCGCGTCCCAGCTACCTGACGGCGGGGCCGGTCAAGCGGCCGCGTCCTTGGCTCGATTGGGTCAATCAAGCCTTGAAGCCGGCCGAGTTGGCGGCGGTGCGGCAATGCGTGAACCGTGGCGCGCCGTTCGGCAGCGCCGATTGGGTGGAAAAGACGGCAAAGCCTTTCGGACTACAGTCTACTCTGCGGCCCCGCGGTCGGCCTCGAAAGACGGCAAAATAAACGTGCCCGTCCCCTGGTATGTGGGTTTTATCTTAAAAAAACTAATCCAGAGCGCCAGCTGCGAAAATGGGATGAGCCTAGCTGTTTTTCTTTAGGGAGGCTCTTCCTATGGCCAGTACCCGTACTCGTTGTCATTCTTACCGCCGTCGATCCCCCACGTCGCTGGGCAAACCCCGCGGGGTGCTCCATCCCCGCGTGCAGCAGGTCGGTCCCGAGCACTTCGGCATCGTCTGCTTCGATTGCCACAAGGCTAGTTCCAAGTTCCTCCTCGCCGACTTCTATGGCCGCCAGCTCATTGCTCCTACCAAGGTGCATCACAACCGACCAGAGCTCGACGCCGCAATCGCTCAGATCCGTCAAGCCTTCGAACAACACCAACTCGGCGACGGCTTGGTCGTCATCGAACGCACCGGCCGCTATCACCGGGTCGTGCAACGTGCTTTCGCCGCCGCGGGTTTCGAGACACGCATCATTCACCCATTCGTCACCAAGCAGTACCGCCAGCCTGTCGATCCCAGCCAGAAGACCGACGACGCCGACCTCGGCGCCATTCACCGCGCTACCGTCACGGGCTGCGCGCTCTTGGAAGCTACGCGCGATGAGGCCTGGACCATACTGCAATTGCTCATCCGCCACCGTCGCGATCTGGTCCGCAAGGGTGCGGCCCTCAACTGTCAGATTCGCGATCACCTCGAAGCCGCCTTGCCCGGCTACGCGGCATGCTTTGACAAGCTGTGGGAAAGCACCATACCCTGGCATTTGCTGCGGCACTTTCCCACGGCCGGACAGCTGCGCGACGCCGGCCTAACAACCCTTTGTCACTCGCTCGACGAAGCCGGCATCCGTTTTCAACAACGCACCATTCAAACCGTTGTCGACTGGGCCCACCAGGCTGCACCGGGCGATATCGGCGCCAGCCTGCACCGGCGCATCGCCCTGGCTTTGTATGAGGATCGCCAGCGAAAAACCCAGGAAATTACGGCCCTCGAGCGCGAGATCGCCGGCCGTCTGGTGCAGACTCCCTACGTACTGCTGCTCTCCTTTCCCGGCATCAACGTCGTCAGCGCCGCTGACTTTGGCGGCGAGGCAGGACCGATGGAGCACTACCTCAACGCCAAGTCCATCACCGGCCGCGCTGGGTTGCGGCCCTCCCGTTATCAGAGCGACCAGGTCGACCTGGCCAATGGCCCGCTGGTACGCAACTGCAACCGTTCGCTCCGCGCCGCCATCCTTGGCATCGCCGACAATCTGGTTGTCTGCAACCACCACTTCCAAGTGTTGGCCACGCAGTGGAGGGCGCAAGGCAAGGACCCGCGTCATACCCGCGTCAAGATCGGCCTGCGCTTCTGTCGCATTGCCTTTCAGATGGTGGCCGGGCGGCAGGTATTTCGTCATCCGAGCATCCAGGGCCGACACTACATCTTGGACAAGTTGACTGCCTTTCATCTCGCGCACGGTACCAAGATGCCGGACCTGCTGCGTGATCTGCAGGCAGCCATCGGCCAGATCCCGCGACGCCAATACGCCGCCGAAGCCAAACCCTTGCAGGATGAGTATCGGAAAATCCACGACGGTCGGCGACGTGGTCCCCAACTCCTGGGGGACATTCTGCCGATAGTCTTGGCACGTTTGGGGGTCGACGTGGTACAATCCAACGAGTCAGGGGAGTAGACCTCCGCCGCAGAAGGTTCGCGAGCCGAGAACGCCTTTCGTCCCCAAGGGGCGAACCCTAAGAAAAGCATGGCGCTCTCTCGGATCACCAACGCCTGATACGGCACCTTGGGGCTGCTCCCCTGATTTACCAGTATGGCGACAAGGTGATCACACACCGAGAGAGGCACGCTCGTGAAACTGTTCCGGCACCCTCTTAACTCTCTTCTGAAGCCGTTGTCGGACGGTCGCGTACACCGTCCATAAATTCCGGCTCACGCCATTTAAGCATGGCACTCTTTTCTTTTTCGAAGTCTCCTCGTCGTTGCAGTCGTTGCGGTCATTGCGTGCAATGCGTGCAATGCCCGCATTGCGTACAATGCACGCAATGCAGCCGGGTCGGGTTGTGTGCAACGACGCAACGACGTCGACAAAAGTCAGGGATCGGGTGGTCAAGAGTCCTTGGGAGTTGGTCCGTCGTACTCATTTGTCATTGGTTCGTCGTTGCAGGCGATGATGCAATGACGCGGTGCAGTTCTCGGGGTTGAGGGCGTGGAGTAGGGAGTACTGAGTGCTCGGGACCAGGTTTGGACTGCGCTCGAACCGGGGGTGCCATGGCGATCGGCCGGCGGCGATGTCGTTGGGATGCGCAGGCCCATGGACGGGACTTATTTCCCTGCGGTGCCGTTTTTTTGTTCGGAACGTGACAAAAATCTGTCGCGAAGGTTAGTCCGGAGGCACAGGCGCCCAAAGGGGGATTGGCCGTCTACCTGTGCCTTTGAGGGGAAGACCAAGATTTAAGTGGACATCGAGGTGTCAACGAAACGTCCGAAAAATAGCGACTTTTGTGGACCGGGGATCTGTCAAATGCAAAGTGAAAAGTGCGGAATTCAAAGAGTAGAATAACTAAGCCTTATTCCCCTCCACCGCTTCGGCCAAAAGCTGGGCCACCCAATCCGGATGGGCGCAGGCAGCCTGCCATTCATCGCGGATGCTGATCGCGAGGCTCCGCGTCGGCCCGGTCGGCGCGCCGAATTCATCGATGATTCGCGCAAGAGTGGATTCCAATTCGGCCGGCTCGGGGTCAAGCGCTGCCAGCCGATCGAGCAATCGGCGTTTCAACTCGAGTCCGGCCGCATCCGCTTGCTGATCGCGGGCGCGGCGCCGCGGCCGGAGATCGCCCGAAGCGAGAAGCAACAAGGCCAGGTCGCGCGGTCGAAGCAGCTCCGCAGAGGTATTCGTCATGGCGACTGCTCCTCGAATACCTTGCTGCGCGGTTGAATCGCGGCCGGCTTGTTGCCGGGGTCAGCACCCGCTCCGCCGCCGCGGAGACGTACCGCTTCCGGACCGAAACCGGCCATGGCGGCGGGCCCATGCTTCAGGAATTCCGGCGAAAAACTGAGAATGGCGTAGCGCATCACAAATCCCCCCACCAGGACCAGAATGGCGGCGAATAACTCGCTACGCAGCGAACCGATTCCCAACCGCAGATGCCAGGCCAGGGGCAACAACACCCCCAGGAACAACGTGCCGAGCACCAGCAATTTCCCCGGCCCAACGCTAAGCACGGGTCCCAGAAAATCCCCCAGCGAAAGCAAGAAGACAATTACGCAGATCAATTCCATCCCCAGCGCCCAGACGTCGGCGTGTTCCAGGCGCTGCAAGGCAGGGTCCGACTCATCCACTCGGTAGCGGGCCAGCACAATCATGACGGCGATGGCCGTCGAAGTGGCCGAGGTCATAAACAGCGGCGCGATCCAGATGCTGTCGCTCCAGACCGGTTGATTGGTCGCGGACAATAAGGTGCCCGTGTAGGCCGCCACGAAAAACCCGACCAGGCAGCCGGCCAATTGCAATACTCGGCCAAATATGCCCCGCCGGAACAGCTGGAAGAGGCGGCCCTCCGGCCACAAGCTCCCGAGAAACGACAACCCGCTACAGATTCCGAACAGCAGAAGCGCCCACGCGCCGATCGACATCGGCGACCAGTACTTAAAAAGCGGCGCCCCAATCATCCGGCTCCAGCCCCCGCTCCACGGCCAACCTTCCTCGACGGCCTCCTTGACCACTTCCGACTTGAGCAACATGTGCCAAAAGCGTTTCGGCTCGTGCAGGTCAAGGATCAGTAACACGCCGCAGATCAACACCAGCGGAAACGCCAGCCGGTATCCCAACCGGGCGAGTTCCCGGTCGCTGTCGTGGCCCATGAGGTCGATGAGAGTCGCCATGAAGTAGCAGCCCGCCGCCAGTCCGCCAAGGAAGAAGTAGACGACAATCCACCAGCCCCAATCGGGATCGGCAACGAAGAGGTTCATGGGCGATCCTCCCGAGTCCGGCTGCGGAACGCGAACAATACACCCAGGGCAGTCAGCATGCCTGTGAGAATGCTCCAGAATGATGATTGCAGGATACTCCGGCTCGGCATCTTGGGATTCGACGGCAACCCGTAGGTTTCCGGTTTATCCACAAGAAGGTAAAACGCGTTGAGGCCGCCCAGCACACGCTCATCGGCTCCATAAAGGTGGGCCTCGGTCGTGCCTTCGCGGTGCAACTGGCTTACGCGTTGTTGGGCCTCTTTCCGGAGCTGATTGAGCGGTCCGAAACGGATTGACTGCGTCGGGCAGACCTGGGCGCAGGCTGGCGTCAAGCCGTTCTTGAGACGGTCGTAGCAAAAAGTGCACTTCTGCGCCACGGTTCCGTTCTTTGTCTGGCCCGTGTGAATGACGCCGAACGGGCACGCGGAGACACAGTCCCGGCAGCCGTTGCAGGCTGGCTCGTTGATGTACACCGTATCGAACTCCGTGCGCAGAATGGCGCCCGTGGGGCAGACTTCGAGGCATGGAGCATCGACACAGTGCTTGCAGACATCCGACATCATGAGCCAGGCCGCCTCGGTACGATTGGGGTCCGGGCTGAACTGCTCGATGAATTTGACGTGGCGCCAGTTGACCGCGGACAGGCTGCCGGTGTTGTCGTAGCTGTTGCCGCTCAGGACCGGCAGGCCGTTGTTCGGCCCCGGCTCGGCGGGCAAACTATTCCATTGATGGCAAGCAACCTGGCAAGCCTTGCAGCCGATGCAGATTGTGGTATCGGTGAAGAAGCCGACCGGAGTCATTTCATTCCCTCCTCACCTGGCAAACAAACACCTTCGCTTCATGGATCGTGACGTTGGGATCGCCCACCAGTGCGGACAAATTGTTGACCACGTCGCCGGTAACCAATCCCTTGTAGCCCCAGTGCCACGGCAAGCCGACATGGTGCACGGTCTTGTCTTTCAAGCGATATGGGCGAATGCGGCGCGTAACCAGCGCCTTGGCCCGGATGGAACCGCGCGGCGTCGAAACCACGACCCAGTCCGTGTTTCGGACGTTGATTTCTGCGGCGTGCTCCGGCGAAATCTCGCAGAACAATTCCGGCTGCAACTCGGCCAGCCACGATAACCAGCGGCTCATGCTGCCGCTGAGATGATGCTCGGTCAGCCGGTACGTCGAGAGCACGTGCGGGAATTCCTTCGAGGCCGGCTCTGCGTAAGGATTTTTCGGCACCTTCCAGACCAATGCAGTGGGATTGCTCTGTTGCTTATAAACGGCGTTGGCCACGGGCGATTCGTACGGTTCATAGTGCGTCGGCAGAGGCCCATCCATTAGACCGATGGGGACAAACAGCCAGCCTTTGCCGTCCGGCTTCATGATGAAGGGCGAGGCGCCGTCATGATAATCGAGGCCGACTCCGTCCGGCTTTGCCGCCGCGGTCGGGGCCTTGGGCAGCGGAAAGTCAGGGACATCAAGGCCCACCCATTTTTTCTGAGCGGCATCCCAATAGACATAGCCGCGCATCCGTTTGCCGCCGGCCTGGGTAAATTCGCGCGCCAGCCGGGCCTCCTTCGGCCACGGATTCCCCTGCAGATCAGCCGAGGCGCGGTTGTACATGAGCCGGCGATTGGCAGGCCACGAGAACGCCCAACCCAGTGCCACCCAATCATCGCCCTGCCGATTGGCCGCATGATTGTGGCCGTCGGGGTGTTCCGGCGTGGGAGCATAGATGCCGCTGTAGATCCAGGCGCCGCACGCCGTAGCCCCGTCATCGGTCAACTCGGAAAACGACGTCACCGGTTTGCCTTGAAGGGGTTTTCCGGCAGTCCAGCGGTAGCCGTTGATTTCCTTGAGCACCAGTTCCGCGGACGGCTCCCCGTCGATCTTCCACCGGGCTTGCGCCTTCGTGTCTTCATAATTCCACACCAGATTCCGAATCGGCAAATCCCGCTTCTCCGTAGCCGGCACGCTCCGCGTGCCGATAGCACCGCCTAAATAAAGTTCCTTCAGCCGTTTCCCCAATTGATACGTAAACCAAAGATCAGTCCGGGCGTCTCCCGCCGGATCGACCGCTTTTTCGTGCCATTGCACGAGCCGCTGCGTGTTGGTGAAGCTCCCATCCCCCTCGGCCACGGCGGCGGCCGGCAGAAAAAACACTTCAGTTTTGATATTCTCCGGTTTCAATGTCCCGCTCGTCACTTCCGGCGAATCCTTCCAGAACGTGGCCGTCTCGGTCTCGTACAGGTCCCGAACCACCAGCCAGTCGAGCTTGGCCAGCGCCTGGCGCTGGAAGGAGGCATTTTGCCCGCCCACGGCCGGGTTCTGGCCCATCGCGAAAAACCCGTTGATTTTGCTCTCCATCATGTCCACGAATATCGGCATGTGTGAATGATCGCCGATGATCTTCGGCAAGTAATCGTAGGCATAGTCATTTTCCGCGGTGGCGGCATCACCGAACCACGCCTTGAGCTGGCTGACAATAAACTTCGGGAAGTTCGACCAGTACGAAGTGGCGGACGTCTCCGCATTGATGTAGTCGCGTAACGTATCGTGCTTGCGCAAAGCGCTCGGCGTATTGAGATAGCCCGGCTGGAGGTTGTACAGAGTCGCAATATCCGTGGAACCCTGGATCGTGGCATGCCCGCGCAAAGCGAGAATGCCGCCGCCCGGCCGGCCGATGTTGCCCAGCAATAGCTGCAGCACCGCGGCCGCGCGAATCATTTGCACGCCCACGGTGTGTTGCGTCCAGCCCACTGCGTAGCAGATCGCGCCCGTCTTGTCGGGTCCCGCATTGTTCCATAGGGTTTCTGACACTTGCCGGAATACGTCGCGCGGCGTACCGCAGACCTCTTCCATCATTTCGGGTGTATATCGCGCAAAGTGCTTTTTCAGTATCTGGTAAACACAGCGCGGGTTCTGAAAAGTCGGGTCCTGTTTGGCCGGCGGGCCAACCAGTTTCCCGACCAGCTCGCTGAACGATTCCTTTGTAGCCGGCACACTCCGTGTGCCGTTCTTCGCCGCCTCCGTCTCATACCGCCACTTCTTGCTGTCGTACGTCCCCTTGCCTTTGTCAAATCCGGAGAACAGGCCGGCGAAATCGGCCTCCTCGGTGTCCGTGAATTCTTCGTTGATCAACGTCGCCCCGTTGGTGTAATGGAGCAAGTAATCATGGAAAAATTGCTCTCGGGCCGTCCGTCGGCCGGATTCCTTCTGCAAAATCGGCTCGTAGCGCTCCAGTACCTCGCGGATCAGGGCGCCGAGAAACATTATGTCGCTGCCGGCCCGCAGCGGCGCGTAGATATTGGCCATCGCCGATGTTCGTGTAAAACGCGGGTCCGCATGGATCACCGTGCACGGATTCTGCAACCGGGTCTTGGCCTGAATCACCCAGCGAAAGGCCACCGGGTGGCACTCGGCCATGTTCGAACCCATGATGAGTATGCTGTCCGAATGCTTCAGGTCCATCGCGAAGGTGGTGGCACCGCCCCGGCCGTATGAAGTGCCCAGACCGGGCACCGTGGAACTGTGTCATATCCGGGCCTGATTTTCGATGGCCACCACGCCCAGGGCGCGCATCAACTTCCCCTGGAGGTAGTTCCATTCGTTGTCCATCGTCGCCCCGCCCAGCGATGCGATGGCCAGCGTATGGTTCACGCGCTTCTTGACCGATTTTCCGTCCGGATCCTTGGTTTCCCAGAATTCCTGGAACGTTGCATCCCGGGTTTGCTTCGTTAGCTCGGCAATCCGGTCCATGGCCCAGTCGAGGGTCTTGGTGTCATCCCACTTCGTGGCGCCCGGCGCCCGATACTTGACGTTGGTGATGCGATTTTCGTTGACGGCCAGTTGATAGGTAGCGGCACCCTTGGGGCAGAGCGTGCCGCGGCTTACGGGACTTTCCGGATTGCCTTCGATATTGACTATTTTTCCCTGGCGAACGGTGATCAGTTGGCCGCAGCCCACGGCGCAGTAGGGACAAACGCTGGGAACTTCTCGGCCGCCCGCGATTTTCAGGTGGCGTACCTCGGCCTGGGCTGCCCGCAAATCCATGCCGAGCCCGAACAGGCTCCCCAAGGTGAAACCACCGCCCGTGGAAGCCTGCAAAAATTCCCGCCGGCTCAGTCCACTTGGGCTGGCCATCATAACTTCACCTCCGGAAACTCGGTCGTAGGAACCGTTTTTCCATATCAGGATTGCTGTAGGTGGGTCAATCCTTAGTATTACATAAGTCGACGGCAAAGAAAACAGGATTTCACGGGATTACAGGAACCGGAATCAATGGATACCACTGCTTTATTCTGGTCCCGCCTGCAGTTCGCGATCACGAACATCTTCCATTATTTCTACCCGCCTCTTTCCATCGGCCTCGAGCTGTTCCTGGTCGTGGTCGGGGCGCTTTACCTCAAAACGAAAAATCCTCTGTGGGCCCAGGTCAGCCGCTTTTGGATCAAGGTGTTCGCATTGACATTCACGATTGGCGTGGCCTCTGGCATCCCGATGGAGTTTCAGTTTGGTACGAATTGGTCCGAATGAAGGAGCAATGCAAGCCCGCATACGGCGATGGGTCCAGCCGTTGATGATCGCGCTTATCCTTCTTTACGCCGTCACGACTCTTGTCACTCTCTTGCACGAGAAGCACCTGGTAGAACGCTTTCGGCAGGAGCCGTGGTTCATTGCGGTTCCCATTGGAGCCTTGTTGGTAATCGCCAACATTCCCCGCGAAATTCATCATGGCCGCGAGTTCCGCGCATTTCTCTCCTCATCCGCGGCTATTGCGCTGCTCATCGCTCTGGTCTGGATCGGCCTTTACCCCAATCTAATTTTTTCCAACCCCGGACCGGAAAACAGTCTAACGATCTATAATGCCGCCTCCACCTCCCGGACCCTGGCCGTCATGCTGGTGATCGCCCTGGTCGGCATGCCCCTGGTGCTCGCGTACACCGCAGCCGTTTATTGGATTTTCCGCGGCAAGGTGCGGATCGATAAACACAGTTATTGATCGCTTTGCGATCCGTGCCGGTACACCCCCGATTCCCATAACACCGTCCCCAACCCGATCCACGGAAGCAGGAGCGAAATATCCAGGAACCATGAATAATTCATCAAGAAAGGTCGCGGCGGTCGGGCGAAAATCTCGTCTTGAGAATTCCCATGCTGGTAAAGCTTTTCCAGCCACTCTTCCTCGGCGCGCTGTATTTCATACTGCACGGACTCTGTGATCGGAAACCCCCGCAAGATTTGGACAAGGAGCAATGAAAACGCAGTCAGCCAACAAATACCCAAAACCCACGCGCGCAAGCGACTTCTTCTCAGGAGAATGCCAGCGAGTATGCCGAGAGCGAGAACGCCCGCATACGCCGCCATGAGCGAAGCACCTTCCGGGGGCTTGTTGAACTCCGGTGCGTTCGAATTCTTGGGCAAGTTCGGAAAACGCAGGTTGCTCAGATCTTTGATGATTTCTGCGGGCTTGATATCGGCTGGATACCTGCTGCCGCCGTATACGGCCTCGAATCCGGACTGATGCACCATCACCTGCCCCGCTTTGCCGATGGGACTGGGCGATTCGTTGCATTTCACTTCCACCCAGGGTAACAGGAACAGCACGAACCCAAAGGCGAAATGCGCCGGCGATGCCAAAAACCAAAAACGCCGTGGTTTCCTTGCTACGTCCATCGGCCACCTCGATATTCAATCGTATTTACCAGCTCGGCAACCTGCCAGATTCTTCAGCGCAAATGCCATAAAGATGCAAAAATTGTTATTGCATTTTACAGACCGTCCTGGCAGGATAGGGAACTTGTCGGTCGTGCAAATTGGTAACTTTCCGTCTTTGGAGAAGAACAAAATGTCGACCCCCTGCCTTTTGTCGCCTATTTTCAAGGCGTTTGCGAAGTCCTTTTGCCTTGCCGGTATCCTTTGTTTCTGCGCCCCCGTCCATGCGGGTCCGATCAATCTCGATCTGGTTAACACTGGGATAAGGGTCGATGCCACTGGCGTCGATCAACGTTATCACCTGACTCTCAGCGCTGACCCTGCCAATCCGGGCCCCCGGGCCTTTGCCGTTCAGTTACTACCGCCCACCGGAGGCAGTTTTGGTTGGATGCCGAATCAGCCGACCTCCCGCTGGATTGCCCCGCCCTTGGATGAATCCTGGGGCCCGGACCGGCCGATCGGAAACCAATCCGCCGGAACCTATATCTATGAAACCCGCTTCACCATCCCCAACGACGCGGATTTGAGTACCGCCCGAATTACCGGTCAGTTGGCTGTTGATAATCAGTTGACCGGCATCATTTTGAACGGGAATCGATTTGACATTACCACGCCGCTCCGGGGCCTGAATCCCGAAAATCTCGGCTTTTCCCAGTTTAGGCCGTTTTCGCTCACATCGAGCTTTGTCCTCGGCGAAAACGTGTTGGATTTCGTAGTGGAAAATCTATTCGATACGAACGGACCCAATCCCACGGGCATTCAAATTCAACTGGAAGGAACCGTCAATACTGCTCCCGAACCGGGAACCTTGGCCCTTGCCGGCATGGGAATTGTCGGCACGCTCGGTTTTTGGTTGAAGAAACGACAACGTCAGGGCCTTGAATGACGGTCTCCACACCATTGCCACTATCTCACGAAGGGGTCAGACCCCGTGATCTGAGGGGGCTGACCCACTTTTGAGATAGTTTCTTATCACCGGCCCCCAATCGCTGACTTCTCATACCGCGCTTCGTAAAATCCCTCATGGATTGCCGCGCGATCCGCTGAACTCCCATTACTGCTTGCTGCGCTCATTCGCGGGGGAGCACTCATGCGCTCTTTTTCTCTTGGGGTCCTGGTTGCTTTTGCGGTACTCATGGTGCTTACAAAAACCAGCTGCACCGCCGACGGCAACCAACTTGCACCCCCTCCAGGACCTTCCCGGGCCGAACTGGAGAAGCAGCGTAGCCCTCTCGCTCCGCGAGAGGAAAGCGGCTTGCCTCCAGGACCGTCACGGGCCCAATTGCAGAAGCAGGCCCAACGCTGCCGCCAAATTCTCAAGTCAAGGATCATCGACTTCTACTTGCCCGCCTGCGTCGACCGGGTGAACGGCGGCTTCCTCGAATCGCTCGTGGGGGACAAATTCGCTCCGACGGGTGAAAAGTTTCTGACGCTCCAGGCCCGGCAGCTCTGGTTCTTCAGCAAACTCGTGGCGTCGGGCATCGACAAAGCGACCGCTATCGCCGCGTGTAAATCCGGCTTTGACTTCCTCGAAGCAAACTTCCGCGACCGGACCCACGGCGGCTACTTCGCGAAAGTGTCCGATGCCGGCAAACCCACCGACCGGCGCAAACACGTCTACTTGAATGCGTTCGCCCTGTACGGACTATCCGCCTACCACCAGGCCACCGGCGACCAGGCGGCCCTCGCCGCCGCCAAGGGCCTTTTCCACACCCTCGAGGCCAAGTGCCATGATTCGGCAAACGGCGGTTACCATGAATTCTTTCGGGAGGACTGGCAGCCGATCACCGACCCGAAGGAGCCGTCGTTCATCGGCCCGCCCGGCACCAAGACCTTCAACACCCACCTCCACGTCCTGGAAGCGCTCACCGAGCTTTACCGAACGTGGCCTGACGCGCTCGTTCGCCGGCGGCTCGATGAACTGCTGCTAATCAATACATCCGCGATCCGCCTTCCATCGTATGGGTGTAACGTCGACGGCTTCACCCCCGACTGGAAGCCGATCGATAACCCGCGCAACATGCGCGCTAGCTTCGGGCACGACATCGAAGGAGCCTGGCTTTGCCTCGACGCCACCAGGGCTCTGGGCCATCCTCCGGCACTCCTGCGCGAGTGGGCCGAAGGCCTGGTTGGCTACAGCCTCAAGCACGGCTACGACCGCACCCATGGCGGCTTCTACTACACCGGGCTGCTCGGCCGGGACGCCGACGACACCAAGAAAGAATGGTGGGTCCAGGCCGAGGCCCTGGTGTCTATGCTGGAACTCTACAAGCTGACCGGCAAGGCAAAGTATTACGAAGCCTTCGCCGTCACCCTGGACTTCGTCGAGAAGCACCAGCTGGCCAAGGAAGGTGGCTGGTGGGCCACGCGGCGGGCCGACGGCTCCCCGGCTGGAACGTCGCGCACGTCGATGTGGCAAGGAGCCTACCATAATGGCCGGTCGATGTTGCGTTGCGCCACGCTGCTCGACGAACTGGCCGCTCAAGCCCAAAACGGCAAGTATCCTCTCCCGTTGAAGGTTCTCAAGACCCACCTGGTGAACAGTAACAGCGAGCGCGTCCGCCTCACCGGCGTAAACGCCGCCTCCCTTGAATGGACCAGCGACGGCGAAGACCACATCCTCGACACGGTGAAAGTTGCCCTCGACAACTGGCGTCCCAACATCATTCGCCTCCCCTTGGCGCAGGACCGATGGTTCGGCAAGGCGCCCGATCAAAAGGACGCTGGCTTGGCATACCGCGCCCTCGTCAAAGAAATCGTCGACACCTGCGCCGAAAAAGGCTCTTATATCATGCTCGATCTCCACTGGTCCGACGCCGGGGAGTGGGGCAACCATATCGGCCGGTACGTCATGCCCGACAATAACAGCCTCGCGTTTTGGAAGGAAGTCGCCGCGACATACAAAAATCACCCGACAGTCCTGTTCGACCTCTACAACGAACCGCACGATGTGAGCTGGGACATCTGGCTCAAAGGCGGGACGGTGACGGAACGGAACCGGCGAATGCGGACGGAGTTGAGATTCGAGGCCGTCGGCTTCCGGACTCTACTGGACGCCGTTCGCCGGACGGGCGCCAAGAACGTCGTCGTCGCCGGCGGTCTCGACTGGGCCTACGACATGGCCGGCATCGTGGCAGGCAGCCAGCTTTCCGACCCGGAAGGGAACGGCGTCGTCTATGCAAATCACTTTTACCCGATCAAGGGCGACACGGTCGAAAAGTGGCGCGCGAAGATGACCGCTGCCGCGAACAGGATCCCCATCATTGTCAGCGAGTTCGGCACTGATTCACGCGCCAGCGCCCGTGCGTCGAGCGAAGCGTGGGTGCGCGACATCCTCATCGTCTTGCACGAACACAACTGGGACTGGATCGCCTGGGACATGCACCCGCGCGCCGGCCCCCGCCTGATCTCCGATTGGAATTACACCCCCACTCCGGGCTTTGGTATCCTGGTCAAGGACGCCCTAGCCGGGAAATACCCAGCCCGCGCTCAGCCGCCGTGAGCGGGGATGCTGCGGCAGGCGTACCGACTGCCTTACACCGACGTGACGGCTGACTTTCCGCTCCCGATGACTTCCTGCACGGCATCCGCATCGGCCTGCCGTTCCCTCCAAATCGCCTCCAAATGGTCGATCAGCCATTCATGGCTCATGGTCCCGGAATCCCAGCTGAAAATAAAGTCCTCGATGAAGCGTGCCGGCGCCCCCATTTCCTCGGCAACCCGCCGGCAAGCACGCGGCAGGTCGACCGCCTGGCTCAGATTACGCAGCACCCCGACGGACCGACCGTTAGCCAGCCCATGGGCCACCGGGCAGAGGTCCGTTGCGCTGGTCCAGTCGCCGCGCGTGATTTGCCCGCGGCGCAAGTCTTCGATGAGCACCCGCAGATTTAGGTTATGGAAGTGAGCAAAGACATGCCGCACGCTCAGCCCCTCTCCCATTACCGGCTGCAATTCGCGCAGCAGCAGCGTCTTGTCTGGAGACGACCGCGGCCCTTTTTCGACAGATTCACCGCCGAATATTGAATGGATGATGCTCATCTACAGCGGGCGACCGGATTCGAACCGGCGACGTCCAGCTTGGGAAATCAGCAAGATTTCAGCCGAAAAGCCCGGGAAAGGCTTCTCCACTAACATGTTACGAATAACATCCCTTGTTTGCAAGCGTAGTTGAAGATATGCGAGAACTTGCGAGCATTAACCGTATTACGGAGGTTATTTCAGTAGGATCTCAGTAGTTAGAAAACGAGTAGAAGCCAATTTCCAAGAGGCCAATTTGGCCGTCCCCGAAGGGGCGGATGTTATTTAGATCCTGGATGATGTGCATTGGTTATTTCCCATTCTCCTCTCCGATGCGGTCGAGCACCCATATCGCAACGGAGTCTTATCGCCGCCTCCACACATCGACCAGATCATCGTCGTCATCGTAAAAAACAAATTCCTGGTCGCGCACGGTGACCCGTATTTCGTTGTTTAAGATATTTCTTTCCGCGCTAAGGTCACCGGGCCTGGGCCAGAGGACCGGGTTGTGGTCGAGATCGAGACGGAGCAAGGCGTCACTCGTCGCGAGCTGGCCCGCGTAACATGCAACCATTACTTGATCGTCATGAGCCCCCCTGTCGAAGATCGCAAGTTCATGTTCGTAATCGGTCAACCAATCTGCTCCGGCGAGGTGAAAAACCATGTGATTGGCATACCGCGTTGCGATGTCCGAGACTCGAAGGCGCGGGTTTTGGTCCGCTTTTAACGTCTTGAACGGAGTTCCACGGACCACGCCCTCTTGAATGATGCCGGTCCCGGAAACTTTGTCCTCGATAGCCTGGAAGACAACCGGAAAGAGAGCTTGTTTGCGGGCGTCCAGGACATACTGGTACTGGTAGGGAATTGCGATTTTGCAGCGAAGAATGTGATAAAGGCATAGCATCCCCAAAGGCGTCAAGGCCCAGGTCCCGACCACCGTGTAGTCGTTGTCCTGGCCCGTTTTCATTGCCGTGTCCACCGTCTGGAACCATTTGCAATCGCGTGCCCTGACCCGGTCCTTGCGCCCTTCTCCGTGATCCAGTATCAGCCAACGGCATTCAAACGTGCCTTCACCGGGAGCCGGCTCTTGGGTGACCTCGACAGTGAAGGCGCGGAAATCGGCCCGGTTGAAAATTCCCCCCTTGCCTTCCGGCTCCGGATTTTGCTGGAGCTGGCCAGCCGTTCCGTACGCGCCGAGGCGCTTCTTCCAGTCATCTACCTCCAATTTGGTAAACCGCTCTTCCCAAAGTAGCTGTCCCTCTTCGGTTCGTGGGTCTCGCCAAATGGGAGTGATGCATTTCCGGTGCGGTTCATACTCCATCGGCAAGGACAGCAAAACATAACCGCCCTGCTTCTGTAAGTGTCCGGAAAGATCCTCTTCATCCAGCCGTTGCCCAACAACTACGAATCGTCCTGTCCGTGGGTCCGTGGCCCGGCCACTGATCGTCAAATCCCAGTGTCTATTGACTCCATCGCGTGCTGCCTTTGAATGGCCTTCCTCGATCTTAAGACAATCATCCCCGACCATGATGTCCGCACGTTCGCCCGTGCCGGCTCCGCCAATCGAAGTGGACAGGCGAAAGCCGGTTTTATCGTTGGTAAACTTTCCGGCTCCGTCCGTCAAAAGAGCAAAGTCGTTGCCAAAACGCGACTGATACCAACTGCTTTTGATAAGTGTCAGGGACTTCGTTGCATCGCGCAGTGCGAAGGACTCAGAGTAGGAGGTGTACAACCAGCGAAGAGCCGGAAATTTAATCCAACTCCAGCAAAACCAGAAGACGCACACGGAAAGACTTTTCATGGTCCCTGGTGGTTGATTGATAATTAAGCGGCGGATTTGTCCGCTTGTCACCGCTTCGAGGTGTTCGCAGACCGCTCCGATGTGCCAGTTATCCTGGAACACAGTTTCAGGTTCCAGGACGTGCCAAGCCTGTTTGATGAAGGGATGCAGCCGGCGTTTCGCCCGTTCAGTTTGAACGGCTTCCACCAGCGCCGGAGACAAGTTGACGGTGTCTTTGGGCGATTCGGTCAATGGTTTCAAGCTCCTCATCGGTCATCTCTTTGACTAACATTTGATACGGTTGGTAAGAATGATCACCGTCCGGAGTCGTGGGTGCCACTTTTTGGGGAGCGTTGAGGCCCAGAATTTCGCACCGTTTGCTGATACACCAGCGCACGCCTTCCAGATAGCGGGGATCACCAGTCTGCTCGGTCTTTTTGATGCCGGCTTTAAGCCGTTCACCATCGGGTTCCGTAATCTGTTCGGTTGTTGTGGTCTGCCGGTCCTTCTTGCTGTCTTCCCAAGTGGCCCAATAATCTCTTTCGAGGTTGTCGATCTTGGCCAGTTCTTGAGCTTTCTTTTCATTAAAATTCATCAGGGACGATCGCAGCCATTCCTGGCGGATGCGCCTGAGGTCATACCCTATTTGTTGCCGGGACAGGCCCAGCTTGGCACCAATCTCAGCTTGGGTGGAGCCGCGTAGATAAAGACTAGCTATTTCCTTCCGCTCAAGAAGAATTTGATCTGGTGAACGGCCTTTTCGTCCCTTGGTCATGGCGTATTTGCCTTAAGGAAACTGTGTTCCAATTCATTTTACCCACAGATCCGGATCGCATCAAAAAGCGCAGAACGCCTACAAGGGGCCGGTGTTGCTCTTCTCGGAAGGAGTGGTTGGTCCTGGGTAGGCATTCTTCGCGGCGCTCATGGTCCAGGGGCAGGAGGGCATGATGGGCAAGCACCTCACCAGCCGCAACCGTCCGGGGCAGCGGTCGGCGGCTTGGCGGAAGATCAAGCCCTGCCATCCGCCATCGGTGCGGGACGAAGGCCAACCAACCGGAAAAGTCCCGCCACGGGCGAACGTTGGCGAAACGGGAGCGCAATCCGGGGCAAGTCTTCGATAACAGGGACCATTGAAATAGGGAAATCTCAGAGTTCGTGTTAACTACTGTGCCGAAGTTTCGCGTCCCTTTCGGGGAGCTAGTTGATACGGAGCGAAATTTCGCGACAATGGAGTTAACGTCGCCGCATACACACGAACTCTTTCGCGGTGAAGCTGGCTATTTGGAGGCGGATTTTGCTTCCGTTTCTACATCCGCCAAGATGCGTTTGAAATCGTCGAGTGCGTGCAGCGCGGGAACGTGTCGCTGCCGCGGTGGCCGGGTATTCCAGGACTTCACCAGTGCCGCGTGCCGCCAGACGCACGGTCACCCGCGCCTCCGGCACGTATTCCCTGGAAGTATCAACCGATGGTGCAAGCCATGATCCGCCACAACAGTGGAGCTGCGACAACCGATTCAACGATCCTTCCGGTGAGGCTCGCTCTCGACACGCTACAGTAGCAGGGGCGCCTAGCATGCGCGAGAACAATAGATCATCCGACCTATCGGAAAGCCGCGCCAGCGGTTTCTCACGCATCTTCTGGGCCATTCCCCGGTTGGTTACCGCTCGACAATCTCTCCGCTAGGGCTTATGATGCTTTAAGGATAGTCAGTGTGGCCTACCAACAGGAGGGCTGGACGCATGAGCGTTTTCTCTCCCAGAATTGCACGTCACGCGGCTTTTACCCTGATCGAGCTCTTGGTGGTTATCGCCATCATCGGCGTCTTGATCGCCCTGCTGCTCCCGGCGGTCCAGAAGGTGCGCGAAGCAGCCAACCGCATGAGCTGTGCCAACAACCTCAAGCAGCTCGGCCTCGCGCTCCACAACTTACATGACGGCCGCGGCGGCTTTCCCCCGGCGCGCCAGGATGTGCCCCCCTATCCCGGCATGCGCCAGAATCCCCCCAGGATTTCCTGGACCGCATTGGTCCTGCCCTACATCGAGCAGGGCAACTTGCAAACCCGATATCGCCTCGACAGGGATTTTGGGGAACCGGAGAACGACGGCACGCCCCCCTATACCGGCGCCAATGCTGCCGCCAACCAGATCGACATCAAGCTTTTTCTCTGCCCCTCGGCCCCGGCTGGCCGTAAAGGGGCGAACCAGCGCGGCGTCCTCGATTACCCACCCGCCAGCCAGATCCGGCGGCCCAATCCGTTCGTTAGGAATATGCCTCCTGCAGATCCCACCTGGGACGGTGTCCTCGGCCTCAATGTGTTTCGGCGGCTGACCGACATTACCGATGGCACATCAAACACTCTGTTGCTTGTGGAGGACGCGGGCCGGAACCAATATTGGCAGATGGGAACATTCATTGGCACGACACGTCCCTCGGAATATCTAACCGGGGAAAGCGGCGCCTGGGCCGTTCCAGCTTCGCACCTCAACGTAACGGGCTTCAATCCCGCCAATATCGGGACCGGAAGGGATCTCCAACCCGGGCCGTGTGCCGTCAACTGCACCAACGATCAAGAAATTTATGGTTTCCACCCCGGTAAAGCCAACGTTCTCTTCGCGGATGGCTCAGTCCGGTCACTCAACGCGAACACCGACATCAACATTGTCATCGCCCTGATCACCCGCAACCGGGGCGAAATCATCCCCGACGATGCGTATTAGCTCGCATTCGGCGGAGTTCGTCCGCGGTGAACCCGGCCTTCGCCAGCCCTTCGACCGTAGGGCCGCCGTCGCAATCTGGGTGCTTGCGGATCGTTCGCCAAGGGAATAGAATTAGGTCGATTTCGCGCTGTGTTTGTAGCGCCATATGCGGACGGAAATTGACCTAATTACTATAGTTCGGCGATTGGGAAACCGGGTTTCCGATGAGCATTGTCTTCATTCTCCGCCAAGGTTGTCCGCGATCAGACTGGAGTTGATCGTGAGGGTCCTTCCTAACCGGAACGCCTGCCAGTTAACTTTGCCAGAAAAGCGACTCGCGCGATGCCTGGTAGCGGACGGCGAGGTGCGGCGTTTCGAGCCACTTTCGCTCTGCGGCGAGGGACTGCATGCCGGCCGCGACCAGTCCCGTCGTCAGCAGCGTCCGTTCGATCGGATAGGGCACGCGGCCCGTCAGGAACATCTCTTCTGCTTTTGCCATGAGCGCCGCCGAGTAGACGACGTTGGGATTGGGTGGCAGGTAGAATAGCGTGGACAGCGGCTCGGCCTCGCCTTTGATTCGCGCGGCGAACGTAAAATCGCCGACCAAACCATTCAGCAAGAGCATGGTGGCTTTCAGACCATCGGCATACTCGAAGCGGTAGGCTACCGGGTCCTTGACCCATTCACGCATCTGCTTGGCTGTCGGGTAGCGATGACTGAACGACGGCCCCTGGGCCAGCGTCTGGCTGCGGCATAGGCACGCCTCGAACAGCCGCGGGTTCCAGCCGCCGGCCTTCCAGGAACCGGTTTCCAAGGCCTTCCAGACCGAATCACCCCGCAGTGCCTGCAAGGCCACCACACCCGTCTCGCCGCCCCGCCGTCGCTCGGCCATGCACTGAATCACTTCGAGGGCATGAAAATCGTAGCTGTCCACGCCGCCGATGGCCACGCAGAGCACCTCCTCGACCTCCGCCCCATACGGCAGATCGATCGACGGCATCCGCCAGGTCACCGGCAGCGACGAGCCGGCCAGGAAGGGGAATTTCAGCTTTTGGGCTGTTTCGACCATCTCTTTGGCCCATTCCCATTTCCAGGACAAGTGCTTGTCATTAAAGACAGGCACCGCCCGGCCATCTTTCTGGAAGACCTCGACCACCTGCTTGAAGAACTCATAGCGGGGGTACTTCTTCTGGCCGATCTCGTTGGTCGGATAGTTGCCGTGTTCGCCGATGATAAGGACGGCATCGACCGCAAGCTTGTTGGATCCACAGCGCAACGCGGCGGCGATGGTCCGGTAGATCGAGAAGCCAAACTCACGGGCGCGGTCCTTGCTGAGGTCGTTGGCAGGCATCTGATCGATGTAGGCGGCCACGACGTCGAGCGGCGGCCAATGCCACCGACCCCGGATGGGATACCCAGCCAGAAAACGCTCGCCCATGTGCCAGGCGTGCGAGTGATGGCGCCACTCCGTGGTCACGATGGCCAGCCTCTTGCGGCCGCCGTGGGCCGGCTGCCCCGTGGCAAAGGCGGTTCCGAGAAGCCCGGTTCCCGCCGCACTCAGAAAACCTCGTCGCGAGATCATGATTCCTCATTCCTTGACGCACAACGCTCTCGGTTGCTCCTATACGAGTCACTTCAAGTGGGCCAATGGATCAGGCATAGGAGGAGTAATCTGGCTCATAAATGAAAGAACGGACATAGGCCGTGACATCCTCTGGTTTGGGCTTCATGGTCAACCCGCTCTGCCAGGCGACACCGGCGACGGCCACCGCGATGCCGAGCGATACCTCGCGGATGGTCACCAAGGTCGGGTAGGTCAAGCCCTGCGCAAGCGATTCCTCCGTTACCGTCGCGGCCAGGGTTCGTGCCGCAGCGTCAAACATCGAATCGGTGACATGTCGAGCACCGGACGCGATCACGCCCAGACCAACACCTGGGAAAACGTAGGAGTTGTTCGCCTGTCCAGGGGCATATCTACGGCCCTTATACACGACGGGATCAAAAGGGCTTCCGGCAGCGAATACACATCGCCCATCGGTCGCCGCATAGGCCTGCTCCGCAGTGCATTCACTCTTTGACGTCGGATTCGACAAAGCGAAGATGATTGGCCGATCGTTGATCTCGGCCAGCGCCCGCAGCACGGGTTGCGTGAAGGAGTTTTGCTGAGCGGACACGCCGAGCAGGGCGGTTGGGCGTAACGCCTGAATGCACCCCGCCAAGTCGGCAATGAACGGATATGCGTGGGCAAACGGTTTCTTGTGTTCTGCGAGATCGCTGCGGCTCTTGACCACGAGCCCCTTCGAATCGACAAACCAGCAATTGCCGCGGGATTGTTCCGCAGAGAGGCCCTCGGTCTGCATGGCCGAAACGATCAGGTTGGCGATGCCGCTGGCGGCAGCCCCGGCACCATAGAACAGGATCCTCTGGTCCTTGAGCGGTCGCCCCGTAATGCGGGTTGCCGATAGAAGCCCGGCGAGGACGACGGCTGCCGTGCCCTGGATGTCGTCATTGAACGTGCAGATGCGATTGCGATAGCGATCGAGAAGTCGCAACGCGTTTTCCGTGGCAAAATCCTCGAACTGAACGAGCACCTCCGGAAAGGTTTCATGTACGGCCGTCAAGAACTCGTCCACGAAGCTGTCGTAGTCAGGGCCGCGCAGGCGACGCTGCGGCAGACCCGTATACAGCGGATCGGCAAGAAGCACTTCATTGTTGGTACCGACGTCGAGCGTCACGGGAAGGCAGAGCGACGGATGAACTCCAGCACAGGCGGTGTAGAGTGCCAGCTTGCCAATGGGAATCCCCATCCCGTACGCCCCCAAGTCTCCCAGACCCAGAATACGCTCGCCGTCCGTAACCACGATGACGGAAACCTTCTCCTCCGGCCAGTTCTGCAGCAGCCGTCGCATCCGTCCCCGATCGGCCGACGACACGTAGAGTCCGCGCGGACGGCGGAAGATGTGGCCGAACACGCGGCATGCCTCGCCGACGGTCGGCGTATAAATGATGGGCAGCATTTCCGCAAGATTGTCGATTACCGTCCGGTAATAGAGGCACTCGTTCCTGTCCTGAAGAGCCATCATGAAAATGTACTTTTCCAGATCGGAGTGCTTGCGCCGGAAGTTGGCAAGCACCCGGGCCTCTTGTTCCTTCTGGGTACAAACGCGTGGAGGCAGTAGTCCGCGCAGCTCCAGTGCATCCCGTTCCGCCTCGGTGAATGCCGTGCCCTTGTTGAAACGAGGGTTGTGAAGAATATCGCTTCCGCGGCGATGAGATTCCTTGCCCGTTTGGCAAGCAGTTTTCTCGTTCCCGCTCATGACTCGCGCCCTCCTTGCAAACTTTCGAACTCACAGCATATGTTACAGCACGTTTCAAGGATAGGCCAACGCGGGCGCGGATTGTCCCTTGACAGACGAAATCGGCTAAAGCCGGCCGGGCCAGTTCCACCTCTCGACGAATCCGCCGCCGATGTGCCTCGGGCCAGTGTAACTAGTCGTGCTATGTGCCACCTGCCACCGGCGGATGCACCACCCTTGCGCGCGTCGGTCCGACACGCAGTGTCTGTGAATCGAGCGGACCCCAGCGCCCGCTAACCCTACCTTACAACATCATGAATCCCGCCGACTGTCCCCGATGAAGTCTGGCAACGGGCACAATTACCGAAACGGAGCGCATGACCCATCAAACACAGCCAGAAAACCTCCACGCTGCTGGTTTGGGCCGAGCGGCGGCAGCCCGGCCCGGACGGAGCACCGAAACCGGAGGTCAGTGGTGCGTCATGAATTTCACGAAGAAGATCGGTGTGATTCTGCTGGGCATTTGGCTCATCGTGCACGGCTTGATGGTGATTCTCCACCTGAGTTTCCAGGGGAGTGCCGTCATTATGGCCATTCTGGCCATCGTGGCAGGCATCCTTCTCTTGATAGATCGGTAGCTGGCGTCTAGGTGACGATCACGGTGACCCTCCTGCCGAGGGCTGCTGTCAGCGACGCGCATAAGGGCAGAAGGTTGTCCGGACACTCACCAAATCCGAAATATGCCGGGAAATTCTCCACCTGCTGCGCAGCGGATCCTACAGCCCTGTGCCGGCTATTTGTCCTTAACCCTTACCATTGTCGCGAAATTTCGCTCCGTATCAACTACCTCCCCGAAAGAGACTCGAAACTTCGTCATTTGGCATAGTCGATCCAAATCGGCGACGCCCAGGCCAATTCGCCATCGCCCTGTTCGACGCGCACATAATAGTAATGAACGCCCTGTGCCGGTTGCGGATCGGTCCAGGTGCCCACATACTCCTGCTTATCGGTTTTGATGGTGTGTGCCACGTCGCTGTCCTTTAGGATATCTATACGCGCCAGCGCGTGCGTTCCGAGTATGCGGATCTGCAACTTGGGAACTTCGCGCGTTTTGAACTCGTCGCCCATGAGATGGTTGCCGCTACGGACGTCGAGGATGATGTCGTCGGTTGCCCCATAGACGTGCCGGCGCTTGATCGCGTCCAGGATCGCGGCGCGGTCGTGCCGCTCCGCCAGGACAATGAAGTAGGAGATGTGCGTGGACCAATGGTCGCTCGATGACTGAAAGCCGAGGCGGTAGCCCTTTTGTAGTGCGTGATTGATGAAGCCCTTGGGAAACCAGCCGGCGATGTTGGCCAGTTGCGTCCCGCTCTTGGGGTCGTAACCGGCACGCGGCGCCCCTTCGATCTCATAAGACATCCGGTCGCCCTGGTAGATTTCAACAATCGGCTCAACAATAGAGTCGTTGTCGCGCCAGTCGGTGCCCATGCTGGTGGCGCTGGTGTGGACGGCGCAGATGCCGTCCAACTCGCGGAGATAGCGGTAAAGCAGTTTGGTGTCGTCGGCGTGGATACCGGGCGGTTCTTTGCTGTCGGGGTCGGCCAGGCGCGGCAAGGTACGGACGCCTCGCTTGGCGAACAAGCAGTTGCGGTGACCGTGCGGATAACTCACGCTGCGCTCGTAGCTGAACATCGGCGTGAAGTGATTCGGTATATGGTAGGCATCGGTGAACTTTTGCACCAGCCACCAGGAGTATTCCCGGCCGGCGCCGTTGTCGTGATCGCCATTGCCGATCCAATCCATGCCGGCGGCGTCGATGCCATAGCGGAACATGTCCTCCAGGGAGCCGTCCGCGCCGCCGTCCCAGCTAATTTCCGTGTGGCGGTGAAATTCGCCGCGCAGCAGTTGGAGCTTCTTGCCGCCGACATCGATGCGGTAATCCCGGATGCGCTGCACTGCGACCTGCTCGGTTTCCGCCTCCTCCACAGTGCGCGCGTCTTTCTTGCCTGGATCGTGGGCAACCAGCGCCGGCTCGACCGGGTCGCCGGGAATGTCGAGGTAACTCATGTAAATCTGGTTATCGATGGTTTCCGGCGTGGTGTAGCGGCCGTCGGTGTTGTGAACGATGACGAGGCCGCCGCTCTTGTGCGGCAGCAGCACCGGCCGCGAATCGAGCAGACCGTCGGAGTGATGAACCTCGATCGGCTCGGACCACTTGTCGCCGTCGAGTCGGCGGGCAAACGTCAGCCAGTAGGACCCAGGGTGGCTGGTGTACCGGCTGCCGAATTTTTGGCGGTAAGTCAGCCAAACCCGGCCCTTGCCGTCGATGCCGATCTGCGGATAGGCGTAGCGCGTGCCCTTTTCAAACTGCTGGGTCTTCACCGGCTCGAACGGGATCTTGGGCGGGTCGAAGCGCGATGTGGGCAATTCGGCAACCGGCCGCTTCAACTTGCCATCCTCGACACAGACAACGCGAACCGAGCGGGCGTTGTACAGGGGATTACCCTTGTCAGGATCGAGGGCGCCGTAGTCCTTGCCCCACTTTTCGGGGCCTTCCTCGTAGGCAATCCAGAGGCGGCTGGCGGCATCATAGCAGATAGACGGCCGCGCTTCAAAGCGGGAGGAACCTGCCAGCATTTCGGGCCCGCCTCCTCCGTTTTCGGTGGTTCGCGTCCCGCGATAGGGTAACAGAATGTCGTAATCGCCCTGGACCAAGCGGTCACAGGCAATTCGCCACTGGTGATCGGGGCCGGCAGCGACTGCAATGGTCCACTCCGTGGCACCGGAGTAGGCATGGTGGCCTGACGAACGCGCATTCCAGCCGTCTTCCTTGAGCGACAACCCTAACATATACGAGAGGCCACTATAACCTTCGCGGGTCCAGAGCTGGGAAGCAAGAAGAACTTCGCCGGACCGGGTCGTGCACATGACCGGAGACAGGTTGGCGGACCACGCGCCGCGGGCGAACTGCCCGGTTAAGTTCTGTTCCTTGCCCAGCTTCGGGCTGACCATGCGCGCGTAGAGATCGTGTTTGCCGCTGCGATTAGCACTGTAGACCACCGCGACCGTGCCGTTACCTTCCGCCGCGATGGCGCAGCGAACCAGGTCCTCCTTCGGACCGGTCACGGCGATCGGCTCGCTCCACTTGCCATTTCGGTATGATTTGACAAACAATTGATCGCCGAACTCCGGCGTGTAGTACGCCTTGAAATCGGCGGGCTGCTGCGCCAGATTCGACGCCTCGATGCGCCGACTTTCCTCGGTGATGTGATAGCTGATGTACGCGAGCCACAGCGTGCCATCCGGCGAGTAGCACGCGGCGGGAAAGTCATCCTCGGTTTTGTCGGTGACCACCGGCGTTGCGGTCGAAATCAGCCGCACGACCGCGGTGCCGCCCCAGAGCTCGCTGCTCTTCCCCGAAAGAACGTCCTTGAGCGGCACGACAACCTTTGAACGATCCATCGTCTCCGGTTCGATGGCCAATGTGGCATCCGCCTCCACGCTGGTCAGGTGAAGAACAACACCGATTGTGGCGATCCCTTCCATCCGGGCGACTGCGGGATTTTGCGAGGGGACGCGCAGCCCGCGATGGGAAGACATTTGCCAGGCATCCGGGTCTATCAAACGGTCACCCTTTCGGAAACGGTATCCCTCCCGGTGAACGACCTTGGCCCCGGCGACTTTGGCCCGGCCGGACCAGGACGTGGGCTGGTCGTCCTTGCGTCCCATCTCAATCAAGATGGCTACTGGCTGGGGATCACCGGGGGCCTTGGCGCACCAGTCCAACAAGAGTAACGAAGAGTTCTTGGGACCGGCCAGAGCGCCCATGAAAATCAGAAATCCGATCGTCGCCAGAAGCAGAAAAGGGTGACGTTTCATGGCATTCTCCGGAAAAGCCTTGGATTGCTTCTTATCTAATGTTACGAATTGGCTGGTACAATTCAGGAACTCTCCGTAAGAAAAACCCAGGAGTCATGCCATGAGCACGGATACTTTACGCGAACCTTTGTTGTACTTGCTCCGGGGGGGCGGCGCCAATCTTGCATTTGAAGCGGCCATTGCCGATCTGCCTCGCCCCAGATGAGGGCTGCAACGGTTGATAATCTACGCACTTTATTAAAGAACCGGAATTATCCTTATGTATTTCAAGCAGTTCTTGAACGAACGCTGCGGATGCGCCTCCTACGTCGTTGCCTCTCGCCGCACCCACGACGCGGCGATTATCGACCCGGCGATTGAGACGGAGCCCTACGATGCTCTGCTGCGCGAGCGCGGCTTCCGGTTGCACTACGTCATCGATACGCACATTCATGCCGATCATGTCTCCGGCGCGCGCCGCCTGGCCACCCAGTATCAGGCCGAGCTCTGCCTGCACGAATCGGCGCAAGTGGCGTACCCGTTTCGCTCGCTCCACGACCACCAAGAGCTGGAGCTGGGGCAGTTGCGCCTCCGAGTCTTGCATACCCCCGGCCACCGGCCGGAGTTGATATCGATCTTGATCGTGAACCCGCCGCGCAGCCCCGAGCCGTCGATGGTATTGACCGGCGATTCGCTGCTTGTCGGAGATGTTGGCCGGCCGGACTTTGGCGGCGGTGACGTGGCAGCTCAATATGAAAGCCTGACGAACCTGCTTCGTCTACCCGATTGGGTGGCAGTCTTTCCGGGCCATTTTGAAGGACCTTGCGGCAAGGGGATGTGTGGCCGGCCGAGTACGACGATCGGCTTCGAACGCCTCTACAATCCACTGGCACGACTTGATCGACGAGAGTTCATCATCCGAGTCGGGCAGGGCGTGCCGCCTCGCCCGCTGAATATGACAGCTATTGAAGCGACCAATCGTGGCCGAGCCGATATGGCCTGGGCTATGCTCACCAGCTCGCCGGAGGTGCGCGAAGTGAACCTGGATGAACTGCGAGCCCGGCCATCGAATGCGGCAGTCGTAGATGTGCGCGAGCCTGAAGAGTTCGTCAACGGGCACGTTCCTGGGGCCGTCAATCTGCCCCAGGCTGATCTTGCTACGCGGCTCAATGAGGTTCCGCGCGATCGTCCGGTATTCGTGATTTGCCAGGGCGGCCTCCGGTCGCTAAGAGCAGCCCAGTTTCTCAGCCAGTGTGGCATCTTGGACGTGGCTAGCATCAAAGGGGGAACTGAGGCATGGCGTGCCGCGGGCGGCGAACTGATTCGGGAGAGTGCTCTTGCGCCGCAGCCGGGCATCGTCGAAACGGAATGGACCCATGCCGGCGGCAACAGTTACATAATTTAGAACGCCGACCGCGGACCTGCAGATTGACGCTCACCCAAACGAAGGTTTTTCCTACCCTATTCGTGACAAACGTGACCAGAGCGGTGTTGTTGTCTCTCGCGGCAGCCGCGGTCGCCCAAGAGCCCCTATTGCTGCGTCCCGCCATGACCGCTGCACAGCGCAAAGCCTTGGAACTCTCAGAGCTTGTGTTAACTGCTGTGTCGAAGTTTCGAGTCTCTTTCGGGGACCTGGTTGATATGGAGCGAAAATTTACGACAATGAGCTTTAAAGCTTCCTTTGACCGGAAACGCGACCCTGTGGTTCCACAATGTCTCGCGCAATATGTTGAACGCGGGAGAAATTACATTAGCTGCAAGGCAGATTCATTAGTAAGGGAACAATCGAATGGCGTCGATAACTTATTAGTTGCTATTTTTTTGTTGATTGTCAGGCTATCATCCTTTAATGTGTAAACTACCTGAAGGTTTTATTTACGTTGCTCTTCCGCGGAAATCTTCGATGAAACGGTCACGGCTTCGCCTTGAGTTTTTGGAAGATCGCCGGCTTCTTTCCACTTTCACGGTGACCAATTCGCTCGACTCCGGCACTGGTTCCCTGCGCCAGGCTATCCTCGATGTCAACGCCAATCCCGGTTTGGACACCATTGCCTTTGATCTCGAAAAAAGTACCAGCCTGACGATTCAGCCGCTTTCGGCATTGCCCACAATTACCAATCCCGTCGTCATCGACGGCACAAGCCAGCCCGGGTACAAGGGACAGCCTCTCATCGAACTCGATGGCAGCGATGCAGGAATGAATACAGTCGGTTTGCGCATTCAGGCTGGCGGCAGTACCGTCCGCGGCTTGGTCATCAATCGCTTCGGCAACCATGGCATCAGCCTGGAAATTCATGGTGGTGACGTGATCCAGGGCAATTACGTCGGTACCGATGCAGCTGGTATGAACGCACTCGGTAATGGGCTGGGTGTGGACGTGACCACCTCGGCCAACCTCATCGGCGGTTCACTGCCCGGACAGGGCAATGTGATCTCCAGCAATCGCGTCGACGGCATGCGACTTGAGCAGAATGCAACCCTGAATTGCGTCCTGGGCAACCTCATCGGCACGGATGCCGGCGGCACGCTGTCTCTCGCTCCCGCCGGATCCAATAATGGCGTTGTCATCACCGGCGCGTTCAACACCATCGGTGGCACCGATCCAGGCGCCCGCAACATCATTTCAGGCAACCACCAGCAAGGCATCTTTGTCAATGGCCCGGGGGCTATGGGAAATCTGGTGCAAGGCAATTTCATCGGCACCGACATCAGTGGTGCTTTCGAGGTGAGCAACGGCCTCCGCGGCATCACCGTGGCCAACGGAGCACACGACAATATCTTCGGCGGAACGGACCCCGGCGCCGGCAACACCCTGTCCGGCAACTTGCAAAACGGCATCGAACTCACAGGTGCGGGAACCTCCGCTAACGTGGTTCAGGGCAATTTCATCGGCACCGATGCGACGGGAACTACGGCCCTGCCCAATCACCTGCGCGGCGTGGGTATTTCTTACGGCGCCAATCAAAATACCATCGGCGGTACCACTCACGGATCACGCAACATTATCTCCGGCAACATGCAGAACGGTGTCCTGCTCGATGCCTCGACCGATGCCAATGTGGTACAGGGCAACTACATAGGCACCGACATCACTGGCTCCGTGGCGATTGCCAATAATTTGGAAGGAGTACTCATCGGCAAAACCAGTGTCGCCGGGCCGATCACGCATAACCTCATCGGCGGCACGTCTCCGGGAGCCGGCAATGTCATTTCCGGAAACCGCAATGAAGGAGTCCGCATCAAGGACGACATGACTAGCGGCAACCTGGTGCAGGGAAACCTCATTGGCACCGACGCCACCGGCTCGTTCGCCATTCCCAACGGCAATCAAGGGGTCCTGATTCTCCAGAGTGCGCACGACAACACCATCGGTGGCACCGACGTCAACGCCGGAAACGTCATTTCCGGAAACATCAAACAAGGCATCGAGATCAAGGATGATGGGACGACCGGCAACGTCGTGCTAGGTAATTTCATCGGCACCGATGTCACGGGTGTTGCCCCGCTCGGCAATGCCCGTGACGGAATTCACATTGTCAACGCCTCCAACAATACCGTTGGTGGCGCAGCTCTCGCCGCTGGGAACATCGTTGCCAATAACAACGGCGACGGCGTGCTCGTCGACCACGGCGTCGGCAATTCCATTCAGGGTAATGCCATTTTCTCGCACACCGGTCTCGGAATACGGTTGATTAATGGGGGCAATAACAATCAGGCTTTTCCCGTGATTACCTCCGCTACCTCGGATGACACCGGCACCGCCGTCGAGGGAACCGTCCAGAGCGCACCGAACTCGATTTTCTTCCTGGAATTCTTCGACAACCGCGTCTGCAATCCCTCGGGCTTCAGTGAAGGCGAGATTTGGCTGGGTGTCTCGACCGTTTCCACCGATGACACGGGCAAAGCCAGTTTCAGCATTTTTTTTGCTATTCCAGCTGACCCGGGATCCTTCCTTACCGCCACGGCCACCAGCCCCACGGGCGACACCTCCCCGTTCTCCCAATGCGTCGAAGTGACTGCGCCGGGTTCTCCCGGTCGGCCGGGGACTTGGAAGTCATCCGGACACAATCCATTTGAGGAGCTGGCTGATTTTGTCCGCTTGACCCGTGGAATTTGCGAACGCGCACCGGCCCGGTTTACTGAGACCTATTCAAGGGGCACTGCCCCCAGTGTAACCGATCTTGTCTTCCAGACCACGGCAATAGATTTCGAAGATGAACGGCTCAATTCGCTTCTTATTTGTCACCGCAATCGTGGTTTGTTGCGCCATTTTTGGGAAAACTTTTGGGATCCGGACTTGTCGATCTCTCGCGTTGAAGAATTCGCTTGATTGCCCTGCGAAGGGCTTCCCTCACTCGAAGCGCCATCGCGGGAGGTGCCGCGGTCCCGTAACACAGATGGAAAACATGGCCCGGAAGGGAAGCTTCAAGGGGACGCTACAAACATTGAACGCCTTCAGCGACCGCTTGGGTCGTCTCCTTGCCGACCGGGAACTTCGGAGCCGGCTGGTCCGGCGTTGCCAAGAAGAGCAGAAGAAGTGGAGTACCAAATGCAATGGTTCCCGGCGGCACGAATGCCATGAAGATAAGCCTTTAAGCCCTAGGTGCTCGCAGGCTTGTGTCTGTCGCCTTTGGCGTTGAGTTAAAAACCGACCTCCGGGAAGATGGGGTTTGCAAAGACACACCTTCTCCCCGGAGGCCATGGATGGTCCCGATTATCCTCAGCGCCTTGGCGCGAATCAAGGCGGATGTCGCTGTTCACTTGCAGGCAGCAAGTATCCAGCGGCTGTGCGCCGAACTCGATTACACCTGGGGCGACCACGTCACCCCAGGAGGTGGGGCTGCCGGCCAAAATATTCTTTTTAAGAATGGCACGGACGGACTCCGTGGGCTGATTGCTAATACCACCGGACCGGAAGCGAATTCCCAAGGCATCATCTTCTACGGGTAGAGGTTCACCATGGTCGATCTCAGCACTATCGTTGACGGCTTGAAAATGCCCAATCCCTGGGACGCCCTGCAAAATCACCTTGACCAGCGTTTCGATAATCTAGGCGCGCAGCTCGACAGGGAGATGCAAAGAGATTACACGCACCAGGATCAGTATGCGAATCAGCTAGCCATAAGAGACTTTAGGACAGCCGAAAACCTTCTCCATTCTTATCAGCTAACCCATCAGTATGATTCCCTCAATTCCGCAGATCAGGACTCCAGCCATGCCACGGAGTTCCTCATCCAACAGAGGGACCCTTTCTTCATCGCGGGCCTGATCGACGCTGCTCACACGCGGATCGACGTCTTTCGCGCGTTCGACGACTACCTACGGACGCACGACCCCAGCTACCACGGCTGGGCGCACGACTCCGCTCGCCGAGACGAGATCAACGTGTGGATCGGCGCCCTGCAGGGCATGATCGACGCGGGAAACGACAGCGTTCGGCAGAACGTCGAGTCCCTTCACACCATTGGGGAACATCAGTGGCTTGATCAGGATTGTGGTCAAGGAGGTTGTTTGAGACACTATGTGGACCATCTCCACCATGGCAGGATCGTCAACTCCTTCGAGTGGACGCCGAGCATTAACGGCAGTTACGCCAGGGCATCGGCGGACGCCCAAGCAGACCGTTCTTGGGGTATCGCCAACGAGCTCGCTTACCTGTCGATCCCGCAATTCGAGGCAACTCTCGACACCTGGAGGAATTTGGCGAGCGCCCTCTGGGTGACCGCGTCCACTGCTACCCCCACGGCCGGCAGCCCGTTCAACCTCACAGTCGCCGCCCGCGACCCACATGGCAACCTCCTCACCGGATACACCGGCACGGTCCACGTCAGCAGCAGTGACGGCCAAGCCGTCCTGCCCATTGATTATCACTTTACCTCCGGCGATGCGGGCGTGCATACGTTCACGGTCACCCTCAGAACCGCCGGCGCGCAGACCGTCACGGCCACGGACACGACCTCGACCCCCTTGAACGGCGACTTCGACGCCTTCACTGTCACGCCAGCGGCCGCCAGCAGGTTGGTTGTCGGCGGCTTCCCCTCGTCCATCACGGCCGGAAATTCCGGCAGCTTCACCGTCACAGCCTACGATCCGTATAACAATGTCGCCACTGGCTATACCGACATGGTGCATTTCACCAGCACCGATACCCAGGCGTCGCTGCCCACCGATGCACGGCTAACCAACGGCACGGGGGGCCCCTTCTCCGCCATACTGAAAACGGCTGGCAATCAGTCCATCATCGCCACCGACACGGTGAATGCGTCGGTCCGTGGCACGCAGTCAGGCATCGTGGTCAATCCGGCTGAGGCCAGCACGCTCCTGGTTTCCGGCTTCCCCTCGTCCATCACGGCCGGAAATTCCGGCAGCTTCACCGTCACAGCCTACGATCCGTATAACAATGTCGCCACCGGTTACCGTGGCAACGTCCATTTCACCAGCAGCGATCCCCAGGCCGATTTGCCCGGCGACTACACCTTCACGAGCGGCGACGGGGGCTGGAAAATGTTCAGCGCCACGCTGAAGACCGCCGAGAGCCAATGGATCACGGCCACCGATACGCAGTTTTCGGGCATCACCGACTCGCAGACGGGCATCTTGGTGACCCCGGCGGCACCCAGCCGCTTCGATGTCAGCGCTCCGGATGGTAGCGTCGCAAATGTGTCCTTCTCTATTACGGTCACGGCCTACGACACGTACAACAACCTCGCCACCAACTACACGGGTACGGTGCACTTCGACAGCAGCGATCCCCAGGCCGTCTTGCCGACCGATTCAGGCTTGACCAACGGCGTGGGCACCTTTAGCATGACCCTCCTGACCGCGGGGAACCAAAGCCTCATCGTGACAGATGCGGCCCATTCCGCCGAGGGCAGTGCCACGGTCACCATTACACCGGCCACCGCCAGTCGCCTCAGCCTCAGCACTCCGGCCAGTGCCGTGGCGGGGGAGCCGTTCACGGTCACGGTCACAGCCTACGACCCGTACGGCAACGTCGCCACCGCCTACGGCGGCCTGGTCCACTTCCTCAGTAGCGATCCCCAGGCCGATTTGCCCACCGATTATCACTTTACCTCCGGCGATAACGGCGTGCATAGCTTCAGCGTGATCCTCAACACCACGGGGGACCAGACCGTCATTGTCTTCGATGTGATGAATATCAACCTTCTGACCGGTGCTACGGTCACCGTCTCCTCAGGAGGGGACCGCCCCGGTCCCCGCGGGGGTCCGATGGCACTTTTCGCTTCCGTGATGTCATCGCCTGTCCGGCCTGGCGATTCGTTAAGTCCAGCGATGACCCAAGGAGGCCTCATCCGCGACCTGACAGGCCGACAGCCGCCTCACCGCTCTGCCAATGTGGACCGCGTTTTTGCGGCCGACTTGGAAGCGAAGCAACCGATCTATCCATTGACGTGGCAAGGCCAAGCGACGCCATTCGTCAGCCTCCAAGACGGGTTCGTGTTGAACTCGGATTTCGAGGGCGATACCGGGGGGCTGGACCTCGCACGACAAGCGGAGGTGAAGCTCCTGGTCTAAAGCATGGTTGTTCGTTTTCGACTATCGGCAGCGCTGGGCGCCCAGCCAGGCCACCTATCCTACCGCGCTAGTCTTCGGACCGG
>Ga0306926_10000605_pt1 | contig 34018 bp, 30 predicted proteins | sample flu12Cox44000178_FD_203759 | JGI IMG/M metagenome (GOLD analysis project Ga0306926, IMG submission 203759) | Lab enrichment of tropical soil microbial communities from Luquillo Experimental Forest, Puerto Rico - flux8day.12C.oxic.44.000.178 (v2)... | ecosystem: Environmental > Terrestrial >...
ATCGCTCGCCCCCGCAGCGCCTCGACACTCGAATAGATGTCTACGGTGGCTAGTGCGATGTGCTGGATACCCTCGCCATGATAGGCCTCGAGATATTCGGCGATCTGCGACTTGTCGTCGGCACTCTCATTGATCGGGATGCGGATGCGCCCGTCCGGGCTGGTCATCGCCTTCGAATGCAGCCCGGTCAACTTGCCCTCAACGTCGAAGTATCGGACCTCCCGGAAATTGAACAGCCGCTCATAGAATTCGGCCCAACGCTGCATCCGCCCGCGATGGACATTGTGGGTCAGGTGGTCGATGCTGGTCAGCCCGACCCCTGGCGCCCCCATAGCCGCCACAAGCGGGGTAAAGTCGACATCGTAGATCGTCCGCTCGCCATAGCGGTCGACGAGATAGATCAGACTGCCGCCGATCCCTTCAATGGCCGGGATATTGAGCTCCATCGGCCCGACCTTGCCGTGGACCGGCTTGGCGCCGAGCGAGATCGCGCGTTCGTAGGCCTTGGCCGCGTCGGCGACGCGGAGCGCGATCGCGCAGACCGAGGGGCCATGCAGGCGGGCGAAGGCCTGGGCAAAGCTTTCGGGCTCGGCGTTTAGAATGAAATTGACGTCGCCCTGCTTGTAGAGGGTCACATTTTTCGAGCGGTGGCGCGCCGCCGCGACAAACCCCACACGCTCGAACAGCGCGGCGAGCGCTTGCGGGTCGGGCCCGGTGTATTCGACGAATTCGAACCCGTCCGTGCCCATCGGGTTGTCCCACAGATCACGCCGCGCCGATTGTATCGTATTCATCGGAATCTCCGACCGAATCCGCCTCGGCTGATGATGTGGTCGCCTCCATGCCGATCGCCAAGGATGGCTATCCGAGGCTTGTGCGGTGCTGCCGAACATGCGACACGAGCGAACAAGGGGGCGTCCTGGAGGAAGGCGGGAATGGCGGAAGCAGCTTTATCGGCCACTGAGAGCGCGATCGAGAACCAGCGGATCGGCGGCTTGCAGCTCCGCGTCGCGGCATTGTGCGCCTTGGTGCAGATCTGTGACGGCTACGACGTCAACGCGATCGGCGTCTCGGTGCCGTCCTTGACGCACGCTTGGAATCTTCCAGGACCAGCCTTTACCCAGGCCTTTTTGTGGTCGAGCATCGGCATCATGGTCGGCGCTCTCTCGGCCGGGCCGCTCGGCGACCGCGTCGGTCGCAAGCCGCTGTTGTTGGCCAGCCTTACGATCTTCGGCCTCGCCTCACTGCTGAGCGCGTTCGCCGGCTCGCTGTTCGTGCTGAGCATCTTGCGCTTCTTCACCGGCGTGGGCATCGGCGGGGCGTTCCCCGGAGCGGCCACCTTGACCGGCGACTATGCGCCACACCGGCTGCGCGCGACAATGATCATGGCGACCTTTACCGGGGCGCCGATCGGCGGGTTTCTCTGCGGTCAGCTCGCCGGGTTCTTACTGCCGCGGTTCGGCTGGCCAAGCGTCTTTCTGGTGGGCGGCATCGCGCCCCTGCTGATGGTCCCGGCGCTGGCGTTGTGGCTTCCCGAATCGCCGCGCTTCCTCGCGGCAAAGGGGAGATTGTCGCCGCGCGAGGCCGCATTGCTGCAGCGCCTTGACATCACGCCGGGACACGCCGCCGCACAGGGCGTCGACCTCGCCCAAGCCAACCCGATCAAAATGCTATTTGCACAGGGCTATGCGCTGCAGACCGTGCTGCTGTGGATCGTCTTCTTCTGCAGCCTAATGAACCTGTTTCTGTTCGTCTACTGGCTGCCCGAGGTGCTGCACCTGACCGGCATGACGCCAGCCGAAGCGGCGCGCGCCACAAGCTTCCGCGAGCTGGGCGCTATACTGGCGGTGCTCTATCTCGGCCTGTTGATCGACCGCTTCGGTCCGGAACGGGCGTTGGCGTTGCATTATGCTGTCGGTGTCGTGTTCATCGCCGCAATCGCGCTCGTCGCGATGCCCTATTTGCTGCTAGCGATCGTGATCTTCTTCTGCGGCATGACGATCATCGGCAGCCAGACCGGCGCGAACGCCGCCTGCGGCAAGCTCTACCCGGCGCGGATGCGCACGAGTGGCCTCGGCTGGGCGCTCGGCATCGGCCGCCTCGGCGGCATTGCTGCCCCGGTGCTGGGTGGGTATCTGCTGTCATTGGGAATGCCGCCGACTCAGATCTTTCTGAGCGCCTGTCTGTTTGCGGTGATTGCCGCCGCGGCGACCGGGCTATTGGCATTGCGCGGCGTGCATGCCGAGCCGCTGGCCGGCCAGTCCGCCGCCTGATCCATCGTTGCTGCTCCCTTCAGTAAAGTCCCGGAATTAGCCGCGACGTGCGTCGGCAGTAGGCATCGTATTCGTCGCCGAACTGCGTGCGCAGTAGCCGCTCTTCCGCATTTATGCGGGCGAGGAGCGGCGGAATAAGGAGCGCCGTCAGCAGCACGCCGATACCAGAGCGAAAAGCAAGCGCCCATCCTAGCGAATTGACGAGCAACCCCAGATAGCTGGGGTGGCGAATGATGTTGTAGGCCCCGCTCGTGACCAAGGTATGTCCTGGCTGGATGGCGACCAACCCGCTGAACCGGCGGCCGAGCACAAACACCGGCCAGAGCCGCAGCGCGCCACCCGCGGCAAAGAGGGCGACTCCGAGCCAACGGATGGCATCCCCGTCCAGCGTCCAGAACCCCTTCCGGTCGGTGTAGGCCGGCAGATAGGCGGCGAGCAGCCCGATCAAGCCGAAGGTGAGGATGACCCAGCGGTTGGAACGATCCTCGCGCTTGCCGGGGCTTAAATTCCCCCGGCTGAAGACCGCTACGCCGGACAGCGCGAAGAGTACGACCGCGAGGGCGATCAGCGCCGGGTGGGAGAAGAAGGCGGCGCGCCCGCCCAAGCCGAGAATTGCGAGCCCCAGATAGGCGAGGGTCGCGCCAATGGTGAAAAGCGCTAATTTGGGCGAAGGCAGCTCGGTCATAACGCTTTTATGGCACGATATTGATGATTGGCGGCAGGTTTGCTAATCGATGGCCAGTTGTGTTGATCGGGTAGCGAGGATCGTCGTGTGCCGCAATATAAAGACGCTTTATAACTTCAAACCGCCCGCTACGGCGGACGAGATCCGGGCATCTTCTCTGCAATTCGTCCGCAAGTTGAGCGGCTTTAACCGGCCCTCCAAGGCAAACCAACCGGCGTTCGACCGGGCCGTGAACGAGGTGGCCAAGGCGGCACATGATTTGCTCGGGGCACTCGTGACCAACGCACCGCCGCGCGACCGCGCTGTCGAGGCGTCAAGGGCGCAAGCCCGGGCAGCGAACCGCTTCGGCTCGCCGGCGGTGGGGCACCCGACCTAATGCGAGCACGGGCCGCTCAGGCGCATTTGAGCGAAATCCCGCCGTCGACCACCAGTTCGAGGCCGGTGACGTACTTCGCCTCGTCCGAGGCAAGATAGAGGCAGGCATAGGCGACGTCCCAAGCATCGCCCATATGGCCCATCGGGCATTGAGCGTCGCGCACCTTCCACATCTCGTCGACGTCGCCCTTGCCGTATTGAGCGGCGAGGCCGGCGGTCTTCTCGACCATCGGCGTCTTCATCAGACCAGGCAGCACTGTATTGACGCGAATGTGCTGCGGCGCGTATTGCGCCGCAGTGGTGCGGGTCAGGTGGATCATTGCCGCCTTCGTCGCGTAATAGGTGGCATAGGGCACGCCGGTGTAGCGAATGCCGGCGACAGACGAAATGTTGATAACCGAGCCGCCCCCCTGCCTCTGCATGATCGGGATCACGTGCTTCATTGTCAGATAGCAACCCTTGAGGTTTACGTCGAACAGCCGGTCCCAGTCCTCCTCGGGCAGATCGACGACCCCTGCGACATGAGCTATACCGACATTGTAGTCCAATACGTCGATCCGCCCGTAAGCGTCCGTGCATGCTGCACCATGCGGTGGATGTCGTCATGGCTGGTCACGTCCGCCCGGATCGCCTGTGCCACACCGTTCTCCGCAGCGATGATGCGCACGGTTTCGTTCGCCGCCTCTTCATTGACGTCGGCGCACAGCACTTTCGCTCCTTCCCGGGCGAAGAGCGTAGCAGTGGCCTTGCCGTTTCCCCAGCCCGGCCCGACCGACTCCGCCCCCACCACCAACGCGACTTTATCCTGCAAGCGTGCGGCCATGATTTCCTCCTATACGCTCGGCCATGCTGCGGTCCAATACTTCGAGCCGCTCCTCGCGCTGGCTACCGCCGATGATCTCGCCGATCCCCGACGCCGACAGGTCCATCGCTACGACCGTTTTGCCGTTTCGTGCTCCGACTGTAGGTCGATACTCCATTTCACTGGAAGCGTGATCCGGTCCAGCTTGCCATTGGGTTCCGGCGATAATCAGATCGCCTTCTGGCGAAACGACGATGGCGGACGCCGATAGGTTGCGCGAAATGCGTCGTTGAATCGCCGGATGCTGCGAAACCCGGCGGCGAAGGCGATCTCCGAGAGGGGCATGGCTGTCTGATCGATCAGCCGTTTCGCAGCTTGTACGCGTTGCGTCGCCGCGATCTCGCTGGGAGTCGCGCCCACATGACGAAGAAATAGTCGCAGGAGGTGGCGTGGTCCGATCCCGAGGCGAGCGGCGAGATCAGCGACCGAGGCTTCATCGAGGAATCGCTCTTCAATCAGTCGCATTCCTCGTGCAACCGTGGTTGCCGTCCCGCTCCACGCAGGGCTTCCCGGTGCTGTTTCAGGTCTACAGCGCAAACATGGCCGGAAGCCCGCCCGCTCGGCCGCGGCTGCCGTGGCAAAGAACCGCACATTCTTGGACTGCGCGGGCCGCACCGGGCAAACCGGGCGACAGTATACGCGGGTCGTCCGAACGCCCGTGAAAAACACTCCGTCGAAGGCCGGGTCCCGCGCTAGACGGGCGTGATCGCACGTCTCCCAATCGAGACTCGGCGGGATTCCAGTCAGCATCGGAGCGAGGTTAGGGGAAAGCGGCAATGGCTGATAGCTGGAATCAGACTCGATCGGCCGATCACGTCCGATCTCGGCCAGCCTCGGCCGAGCGAAGGGATCAACTTCCCCGTTTATGCGAGATTCCTCGACATCCCGCGCAGCGTCTGCCCGAAAACTCTACTGGGGTTGGCCGGTCGTCGCGGCTGCGTTCCTCGTCGCCACCTTCGGGTTCGGACTGGGCTTTTACGGACCAGGCATATACTTGGTTGCGCTCAAAGCGCGCCATGGGTGGTCGACCGGGGAGCTCTCGTCGGCGATCACCATGTATTACGTCTTCGGTGCCGCCCTGCTCTTCTTTGTCGTCGGGCCCCTGTTCGATCGATGGGGAGCACGAATAGTTGTCACCATCGGCACTATCGCGATGGCTTGCGGGTTGGTCGCGCTAACTCTATTGACCCGGCCCTGGCAGATCTATGCGGCGTTCGGTGTGATGTCGCTCGGCTGGGCCACGATGAGCGGTGCTGCCATCAACATCATCGTCGCGCCTTGGTTCGACAGACGCCGCGGGCTGGCGTTGAGCTGGGCGATGAATGGCGCCAGCGCCGGCGGCGTTCTGATCGCGCCGCTGCTGGTCTTGTTGATCTCGCGGTTCGGCTTCGCGGTCGGTCTCTATACAGCAGCAACGCTAATGCTCGCCGTTCTTTTCCCGGTCGTGATGCTGATGCTTCGGCCGAAACATCCCGATGAACATGACATGGCGGATTTTCGATCAGCCTCGATGAAACCGCCCGCGTCCGCTGCGACATCCGCTAATGAGGGCCCGGAGTTTCGCCTCGGAGCAGTGTTGCGCAGCCGCGCCTTCATCATGACTTCGATCCCATTTGCGCTCGGCCTGACTGCGCAGGTCGGGTTCCTTACCCATCAGGTCGCATTTTTATCGCCAACGATCGGAGCCATCGCCGCTGGTTGGGTCGTCAGCTTGACGACAATCGCTGCCGTAGCAGGGCGCATCGCAACCGGATTTATCCTCGACCGCTTCAACCGTCGTGCCGTCGCCTCCGTCAATTTCGTCGTCCAAGCACTCGGCGTGGGGATCCTGGCGACGAGCACGGAAAAATCGACGCTCTACCTGGGTTGCCTGCTGTTCGGGGTTGGCGTCGGAAACGCGACCTCGCTGCCGGGCCTCATCGTTCAGCAAGAGTTCCCGAAACACCATTTCGCGCGCATTGTCAGTCTCATCGTCGCCATCAACCAATTCAGCTTCGCGTTTGGACCTACCCTGCTCGCCCAGCTCCAGAATGCGGAGGGGACCTACACGGTGGCGCTGCTTGTATGCCTTGTCATGGAGATCGCGGCGGCAATTGTCGTTCTGTCTCCTGCCGTAGTCCGACGGCACGCCACCGCTAGCGCGACGCTGCTGGTGGAGCCGCCGCATCGCGGGTGAGGGAGCAACCCTGGTTTGCGCACAGACGCTGTTTAGACTGGTCCAGAACCCGCCTCGATGGTCCGTTGAGACCTCCGGGCGCTGTGGTAGTCCGCGTCAATACCTTGCGTTGCCCGGCGTGCGCGGGAACGGGATCGCGTCGCGCACATTGGCAAGGCCGGTGACGTAGGCCAGGGTTCGCTCGAAGCCGAGGCCAAAGCCGGCATGGGGCACTGTGCCGTAGCGCCTTAGATCGCGGTACCAGGCGTACTCGTCCTTGTCGATGCCGCGCTCGGCCATCGTCTGGTCCAATACCTCAAGCCGTTCCTCGCGCTGGCTGCCGCCAATGATCTCGCCGATCCCCGGCGCCAGCACGTCCATTGCTGCGACCGTCCGGCCGTCGTCATTGAGCCGCATATAGAAGGCTTTGATGGCCTTCGGGTAGTTCATCACGATGACCGGCTTCTTTGCGTATTTCTCGGTCAGATAGCGCTCGTGCTCCGACTGCAGGTCGATGCCCCATTTGACCGGGAACTCGAATTTCTCGTTTGCCCGCTCGAGCACTTGGATCGCTTCGCCGTAATCCATATGCACGAACTCAGAGCCGACGATGCCTTCGAGCTTTGCGACCAGCCCCTTCTCGATCCGCTGGTCGAAGAAAGCGAGGTCTTCCTCTCTTTCCTTCAGTAACGCCGAGAAGGTGTATTTTAAGAGTCCTTCCGCCAATGCCGCATTGTCCGAGAGGTCGGCGAAGGCGATCTCCGGCTCGATCATCCAGAACTCGGCGAGGTGGCGGCTGGTGTTCGAGTTCTCGGCGCGGAACGTCGGCCCGAAGGTGTAGACCTTGGTCAGCGCCAGACAATAGGCCTCGATGTTGAGCTGCCCCGAGACCGTCAGGAACGCCTCGCGGCCAAAGAAATCCTGCGCGAAATCTACCTTGCCCTCTGGTGTGCGCGGCAGGTTGGCGAGATCCAAGCTCGACACCCGGAACAATGCCCCGGCCCCCTCGGCGTCAGAGGCGGTGATGATCGGCGTATTCACCCAGAAAAAGCCGTTCTCGTCGAAAAACTGATGGATCGCCCGCGCCAGGCTGTGGCGCACCCGCGTCGCCGCGCCGATCACGTTCGTGCGCGGCCGCAGATGCGCGACCTCGCGCAGGTACTCCATAGTGTGCGGCTTGGGCTGGATCGGATAGGTGTCCGGGTCGTCGACCCAGCCGATCACCTTGACGGCGCTCGCCTGCATCTCGAAGGGCTGACCCTTGGCCGGCGACGGCACGATCATGCCCGTCGCCGCGACCGCGCAACCGGCCGAGAGCTTCAGGACCTCATCGGCGTAATTGGGCAAGGTGTTGGGTGCGACGACCTGTAGCGGATGAAACGCCGACCCGTCCGAGATATGCACAAACGAGATGCCCGCCCGCGAATCCCGCCTTGTGCGCACCCAGCCTTTGACCGTGACCGGCGTGTTATTGGGGGCCTGGCCGGCCAGGATCTCGCGCGTGTTGAGCTCTGTCTTGTCCATTTAACGAGAGTGACTCCAGCATAGCAGCCTTGTCCAGCGCCCCTGGCGAAACGACGACCCTGCCCATCGACAACAGGAACTAAACTTTTGAATCGGCTATTCCTCTTACCGAAAGGAGGAAGCCCGTGAACGCGCTGATAAGCGGGGTGGGTATCGCCGGGGCGACTCTGGCGTTCTGGCTCCACAAATACGGAATTGAACCGACGCTGGTCGAGCTCGCTCCGGCTTTGCGAAGCAGCGGCTATGTGATCGATTTCTGGGGTCTCGGCTACGATATCGCCGAGAAGATGGGGCTGCTGCCCGACATCACCCGCATCGGCTATCACACGCAGGAACTGAGGATCGTCGATGAAGACGGCCGGCGGTTATCGGGGTTTGGTGTGCAGCTGTTCCGTGAGCTCACCGGCGGGCGATATGTCACCATAGGGCGCGGCGATCTCTCGAAGCTCATTTGCGACCAGATAAGCGGATCGTGTGAGATCATTTTTGGGGACAGCATTGCCGGACTGCGCGAGACGGGCGGCGAGGTACATGTCCAATTCGAGCATGGCGCCGAACGGCGGTTTGACCTCGTCATCGGCGCCGATGGGCTCCACTCGCGCGTTCGCAAACTCGTCTTTGGGCCGCAAGACCGCTACGAAAAGGACCTCGGCTATCGCGTCGCGGCATTCGAAACCACCGGATATCGGCGGCGCGACGAGCTCGTTTACATCGTCCACAGCGCTCCCGGCCGGCAGGTCGGTCGTCTTGCCCTTCACGACGGACAAACGCTGTTTCTGTTCATATTCGCGAGCGGAAGTGAGCCGGAGGCGCACAGGGTCGCGGCGCAAAAGGCGATGCTACGCAAGGCGTTTCAAGGAGACGGCTGGGAGCTGCCCCGGATTCTCACGGCCCTCGATACCTGCGATGACCTTTATTTCGATCGCGTCAGCCAAATCCGCATGGCTGCTTGGTCGCGTGGGCGCATCGCGCTCGTTGGCGACGCGGCCTTTTGCGTGTCTCTTCTCGCTGGGCAGGGCTCGGCGTTGGCGATGACCGCAGCCTACGTTCTGCCCGGCGAGCTGGCGACATTACAACACCAGCCGCAGGAGGCATTCCGCCGATACGAGGAACGGTTGCGACCCTTCATAGATAGAAAGCAAAGAGCTGCGGAGCGCTTTGCCTCCGCGTTCGTCCCGCGGACCCAGCTCGGGATTTTCTTCCGCAATCAGGTGATGAAGAGCTTTCGGATCCCCGCGGTCGCGAGGATTGCCATCGGCCGCGACATCCGCGATGACCAGTTCGAGCTGCCCCGTTATCACCTATGAACTGCATCAGCTATGAACCGCAGCCGCAGGCGCGGGCGGCGCTCGCGTGATCTGTGAAGCCTTTCGGTACATTGCAGCCCAGCTCGCTGCGCTCCAAAATCTAAGGCATGCTGCAGAGAGTCGTGGTTGTCTCGTGCCACGAAAACGTTGCGACCGCTCAGCGGCCGTGAGTTCGTCTCCATGCCTGGCGGTCTCGCCGAAGACGGCGAGATCTTAGACCGGCCCTGAGCGGCGGGGTTGACCAGCGGCAAAAGGCAGCGCCGGTCACGCGGCGGCAGTGCAACCCGTTCGGCTCACGAAGGTAAACTTGGCGGCTGGTGTTCGAGTTCTCCTCACGGAAGATCGGCCCGAAGGTGTGGACCTTGGTCGGAGCCAGACAATAGGCCTCGATGTTGAGCTGTCCCGAGACCGTCAGGAACGCCTCACCCGCGAAAGAAATCTTGTGCGAAGTCGACCCCGCCCCTTCGGTGTGCGCGGCAGATTGGCCAGATCCAGGGTCGAGACGGGGAACAATGCCCCCGGCTCCTCCGCGTCAGAGGCGGTGATGATCGGCGTATTGAACCAGAAAAATCCGTTCTCGTCGAAGAACCGGTGAATCGCCTGCGCCAAGCTGTGGCGCACCCGCGTCGCCGCCCCGATCACGTTTGTTCGCGGCTGTGGATGCGCGACCTCGCGCAGGTAGGCGGCACGACGGGCGGTGATCCGGCTCGACAGGAGCCGCTTCCGCGCCGACGCCGGACCAAAGCCCACGATCGAATTTCGGGTAGTGTCCTAATTTAGGACACTACCGAATTTCGTTGCGTGTTGCCCCTTTGAAACCGAAAATCGCAGCAGACCGACTAGACATCCGGAAAATGTCGGTTGGCGACCGGATGAGCCGCGTTTGGGAGCATGGCGCAGCGCGCATGCCCACGAAACGCAGGAAGAGATAGCCCAAGAGGAGGTGTGTCATGGCAACGCAGACCTCGTGGCGCATGCGCGGTGATGTCATGGAAGCATGCAGTTGTGCGACCACGTGCCCGTGCAATTTCGGCAGCGACCCGACCCCTCTCCCTTGCGAGGTGGTCATCGGTTGGCGGATCCAGGATGGCAATTACGAAAACACACGCCTGGATGGCTTGAGCGTGGTGTTGTACGCTCGGATGCCCGGCAACGCCTTTCAGGGGAACTGGACCGTCGGCGTCTATCTCGATCAAAGAGCCAGCCAGCAGCAGGCGCAAGCGCTCGGAGATATCTTCGCCGGAAATGCCGGCGGTTGGCCGGCCATGCTGAGCTCGCTGATCGGTAATCTATTGGCCCCCAAACAGGTTCCGATCCAGTTCCAGACGGTCGACGGCGAACACAGCATTACAATACCGGGATTGTTAGAGGTCGGCTCGGAGCGTGTGCCTAACCCCCTGCCGGGACAGCCGCCCCTCGACTCCAAGGTCAGCAACCTGGCGGTTCCGTTCTACACGGGCTCGGTCAGCGTCCGTCGTTCCCGAACACTGAGGCTGACCGACCCGGGTATGAGCTTCCAATACGCGGGGCGCTCGTCGTTGGTCGGGCAGTTCGACTACAGCGGACCATAGCTAAAAGCTGTCACCCGCTCGCCGATCCTTCAACAGCCCAGGTCAACCCCAACTGCGCTGACTGCCACGCTGCGGGTTTCGACTGGTATCCGGTACGGCGAGACGACGAATGTCAATACACCGCGCCGCGGGCGGTGATCGGCTCTGTCGACCGCTTGCGCGATCGCCTGGCGGCGCTCGTCCCAGCCGCGCAGGTGCTGCGCCGAGCCGTGATAGGCCTGCAGCCCGGCAAAGGCGAGGTGCGGTGCCTCGGCGACATGCCGCCGCGTCGAGCGCCCGCACGTGGCTGACATCATCGGTCCGCGAAGGCCAACCACACGATATTGCCTTTTGCCACGCGGCGACCGCAGGCATTGCAATGAGATCGTCTCGTCATCACCTGTTGGTCAAGATGGTCAATTCATGCGAAGCGTCGGAGCCACTGTAGTGACAGAGACGGTCAACCTCTATGATGCGAAGACGAACCTCTCCAAGCTGGTCGAACGGGCCGCTGCCGGAGAGGAGATCGTCATCGCCAAAGCGGGCAAGCCGAAGGCCAAGCTGGTGCCCTATCAGCCGCCCCGAAAAAAGCGCCGGTTTGGCCAGAACCTCCTCGGGATCACCTACATTGCCGAGGATTTCGACGGGCCTCTGCCACCGGAGCTGCAAAAGTACTTCGAGTAGGTCCGTGCGGCTGCTGATCGACACGCATATCCTACTGTGGGCGGATGAGCGCCCTCGGCGGATCGCGCAGCCGCTCCATGCAGCAATGCGCGACGCCGCGAACGAGCTTGTCGTCAGCGCAGCAACCATATGGGAGATCGCGATCAAGCGGGCGATCGGCAAGCTTCGGTTTGATCGACCGATCGTCGCCACGGTGCTGGCGCTCGGCTTCGAGATTCTTCCGGTTACCGGGAGCCATGCCGAGCACGCGGGTGGGCTGCCGCCTCATCATAACGATCCGTTCGACCGGCTGATCATTGCCCAAGCCTATCTGGAGGGCATGGTTCTCGGCACCCAGGACCGGCTCATGCGACCCTACGCGGTCGCCACACTCGGTCTCGACTGACCAATCGGCTCGCTTCGGCACAGGCGCCGAGCGTTAGTAAACGGCGCCGCGGGCGGTGATCGGCCAGACCTGCTCGACACGGTTGCCGCGGACGCAGACATACCAGTCGTAAAGGTTGACGGTCGGGTCGCAGTGCCCCGGATCAGCCGGATCTTGTCGCCGAGCCCGAGCCGGTTGGTGGCGGCCGAGACGGCGAGCCGGCCGTGCTCGTCCGAGGCCCGCTCATAGGTCGCGGCGGGCTCGTCGCAGACCAGCGGCGGGCCCGAGTCGAAGGCGAGCGCCTTTAGGCCGGCATCGACGATCGCCCGGTCCTGGGCCGGGCGGCTCATCACCGTCGCCCACTCAAATAGGCTCGGCTCAAAGGCCTTAGTCGGGGCACCGTCGCGGTCGCGGTTGCGGCCGTAATCGGCATCCATGAAAATGTACGAGCCGCATTGAAATTCCGTGTGGACGCCGCTCGCCGTTTCGAACTCGAAAGTGCCAGTGCCGGCCCCGGTGACCGTCCGGCAAGCGATGCCACAGCGTGCCAACTTCACGGGTTCGCCCGGCGTTGTCGGCGGCCTGCCCGATCGCTTAACCGCCGAGGCCCGGACCCGCGTCTGGCACCGTCGGAATGGCGAGATCCCTCGCCTTCGGCACAGAAGGCAAGGAAATCGCGGCATCGAGCCACGTCGCCGCCGCAACCTTCGAGCAGGCCGAGCAACGGACTGAGGCCCTGCGGTTCGATGTTCGCCGCGGTAGCGGCTAGCGCCAGATCCCAAACGGATGCGGGGCGGTGATGGTCGAAGGCATGAAAAAACCGCGATATGATAAACCCGTTGCCGCCAGCGATCGGCATCGCATCGAATTGTGCGATGAGGCGATCGTCCAGCCCGAAAATATGGGGAAGGAAGGCTGCGGTATCCGCGAATGAACGAGCAACTCTTACCGTCTCAGCGAAAGTCCCGAACTCGCGATGCCGCGAAGCGTTGAATAAATGCTCCATGGTTATATTGGCAAGAAACGGGTTGACACCATCTAGATCCGCAGAAATCAAAATCTCTTGCTTTCTAGTAAGATCCGGTGGACGCTGTCGATATCTGCTCTGCGATAGAACTCCCGTGTCCGGTGTGCGGCTCGTATTATTTGGTATCCAGTAGTCGCTCAGCCCGACTTGTCCTGACGCATCGAGAGCGGTTATCGCAGGGTGATAGGATGCGGGGAACGCCTGCATCCCATCGCACGTCTCGAACGACACGGCGCGTTGCACCCAATCGGGCAGGGCCAGTCCCGCGTCTGCCAGTTCCCTCGTTCTGTGGAAAATACCTTCGGTAACGAACGGATCGATGGAGCTTTCGCTGTTCTCCCTAAGGTTAAGTCGCTTTAAAGCTCTGGCCTCCGGGTCGACGGTCAGCCTGAAACGGAAAGCGGAAGTCTCGCGAGACGCCAGCAGCAGCTCACCGAAGATTTCCGGGTCGATATCAGATACCCCGGCGGAAAGTGGCCAGTCTACCGCCCAATGCGATGTCATAGTCTCATTAGGCCGCGGGGTCGCGCGCAGTATCGCGTTTGTGGCCGCGGTAACCTGAGGGTCAAGCTCCTTTAGAGTAAGATGAAGTGCTAGGAAGTCTGGGGAACTCCAAGCAGCGAGCGCTGCCCCACCGTGCTCGTAGATCCAATCCAGAACGGACTTCACGGTCGCCTCAGCGGGATCGACATGCCGACGATCAACCGTGAGCCTTGTAAGAAGGTCCTCAGTCAGATTTACTACGAGGGACCCCGGCCAAGGTTCACCTACGAGACTCGTGGAAATGCCGTCAACGAGGGCAAAACCCGGACCATGATCGTCCGGGGTGTTCTCTGCTGGCCTAGTTGCGAGATTAAATTTCCTGCGCGGGGCGATATAGACGCGTGGGGACCCCGTACTACCCTCCGAGCCTTCAACAGGAAGTAGCACAACGCCGGCTAAATCGCGGAGCCGATCCGCCGGCTTGCCCGCCACCAGCTCTATCGCCTCTCCAGCCTCCGGCAGGATTGTGACTGGGACCTCAGGTAGTAAAAGCCAATCAAGAATCGATTTGAGGAGAGCGTCGTTCTCCGGTGCGTCCTCACGGAGATAGAGCCGAACCGACGTGCCATAGTCATCCGCCAGCCGTCTTGGATCAACCGCGGTCTCAAGACGAAATAAGCTACCACTACCGATGATGCGGGCATGAACCGACGGGGGGCGGAAGGTCAGCTGGTGGCGCCCAACGACGTGATGCTATATCGAGTTCCTCAGCCAACATAAAATAGCTAAGTACACCGACGCCGAATCTGCTGTTCGGGAAGAACTTTATGCCTGCCACGTCCCATCTCGCGCGGTCGATATGGAACTCGTGGCTGTCGGCGAAGCGCTGTCCCGCGAAGGCAAACAATCGACGTATATGGCGGTCAGCCATACCGATTCCATTATCAACGCATTCAACGAAGCGGCGGCCGCTGTCCGCCCCGAAGCTGATTACGATTCGGCCTTCATAGATTCTCCCCGCTCGGCTACGGCCCTCGCGCACAGACAGCTGTTCGGCGGCTCGGCGATAGCGGCAGGCATCCAGCGCATTCTGGTAAAGCTCACGAAGTGCCGGCCATCTCTCACCATAAAGCTGCTGCCCCATGAGCAGGTTTATGATGCGCGTCCGGTCCAATTCAAATCGCAATGGCGGGCGCGTCGGACGCCAGCCGCTTGGCGTCGCATTTAGGCGATTGACCGTGAAGCCCGCTGGCAGAAACTCGCGCATGGCTTCCGCGTGGACGTCCTGTCGCTGCAATAGTCGCGTCTTGTAGCTTTCCAGTGCGTCGACCACCGCTAGCAAAGCGGCGTCTATCGCGTCATTCGCACTGTCCAATTTGAGGTCGAACCACCGCTCCCCCTGGTCACCCGCAACTCCGTCCGTAATACGCGTATGCCATTCCGCACCGGCCAACTGCAAGCGGATCCAGTCCGCCGATAGCACGTCGTCGGTGCCAACGTGCTCAGCCAGTACAGACGGCATTCGCCTTGGGTCCAATGCCAACCGAGACCCGAGATTGAGGAGATGCGCCAGCCGTACTTCGTTAATTGTGAGCTGGGCGTCAAACTCGCCGAAGCTGAGCTTTGGATCGAGTGACCGATTGCCGTGGGCAACATCGAGTGTCACGTCGTCGAAGCGCGCAAACATCAGACGCGCCAGCCGCAGGAGGCGCGGTGCGCTGAGGATTTCACACACGCGGCGATCATGCGCAATTTCGGGGAGCGGCGCAGGCGCGACTAGCGCCGTGACCGCATCAAGCGCCCAGCCGGTACGGTCCTGGGGGGCGCCCTGTGCGTCCCATAGCTCGCCAGATGTGTGGCAGAAATCGACGAGTGACCAGCAGGAGTGATCATCTGCGGCATCTCTCTTGTTCTGAGCGATAAGGGCGCGCCTGATCTGCGCCGCGTCACTATCGCGCCAAGCATGTTGCCACGCGTTCACTAAATAACCAGTGGTGGAGGCCTCCTCCGGGTCAGGTACTGCTCCAGCGGCTACAAGCCGGGTCTCGGCCGCCGCGAGAGCGGCTTCGTATACGAAGGCGACAGCTAGCAGGACTGCCAGTTCCGCAGCGGGCACGCCTTCGGTCTCAGCCACAGGGAGGAATACGTGGCGAATGCGCGCGGCTTGCCTGCACCAGGCGCCTTCGTCGCGCCAGCGTTGGATTGGCAGGACACGACGTGCCTCGGCTACCTGCTCTTCCGCTCGCATAGCAAGAGCCTTCAACTGCGTCGCGAAGGTCGGCAATTTTGCCTTTAGGCTCAGGAACAGTTCGGTTTCCGCAAGGCGGCACGCCCAATCGGAGCGCTTAAGTCGCTCGCGAAATCGGGCGGCTTCGTCCTCCTTGGTTACTAGGCGCTCCCATTGCCCGCCACGGCCAGCGCGCCCGGATGCGACAAGCTTCTGTGTGCCACCGCTAAACGCAGCAAGCCGATTTCGTGCCTCGGCAGCGATACCTTCAAGCTCGGCTGGTCCCTTTTCCAGCTCGATAGCCTCGGCGAACGCGCGTGTGAAAGCGCTATAGTCCTCCCCCTGGAGGTCGCGCCCGCTCTGCTCATTAGACGCGCAACCGTAAAGGAATGCGATCGTCGGCCCGTCTGTCGCATCGCCGCTGTATTCGTCCTTTAGCGGTGCATCGTTTTCCGCCCCAGCCGCTTTACTCGGGGCAAGAGCGTAGCGGGCCCCTTCGCGGCAGGCATCAATAAGGACGATCACCGACCGGGCCTTACATCCCCGAGCGTACGCCGAAATCCAGCTATCCGAAACCACATCGTCCGCACTGCCCGAATGCCTCGGAGTGAAGTCCTGTGGCAATAACATTCGGCGGCCATTGAGTTCGATTCCATGACCGGAGAAGAAAATCAGCATTTCGTCATCCGGGATGGCGCTGTCGAGAAAATCGGCAATTGTTCCGCGCAGCCGTGCAGTCGTCAGCTCGCGTACTCGCACCTCACCTGATCCCGCCCCGACAGCCGCAATGTGGTCCGGATCAAACCCGGCCCGCGTCAGTGCCGCTTTCAGGTGCGGTATATCGTTGGCGACGTAGTCTAAAGCCGGCAGCGGGTCGTAGTCGGCAATCGCCAGCAGCAATGCGCGGCGGGGCATCAGTCGTGCACGAAAGTCAGCTTGAGCGAAGCAGTGCCGCCCACCTTGGCGGTCCCGATCAGGCTTACGCCTCCTTCCGCCGTAAGTTCGATGCCGACTTCCAACTCCTTGAGCGAAAGGCCGTCAGCCTTAGCGGCAAGATCTGAAGTCGCGGCCCTTAACTTAGCAACCAATCCGGATAGGCTTACCTTCAATCGCTCGACGGGAATTTCTACCGGTCTCGCGGGCCCACTCCCGAAGATACCCTTGCCAGGATCGCTCTCGGTCACAAGAACAGAAATCGTGTCGGCCATCGTAACGTCTCCCGCTAAAGTTTCCGCAGCACGTTATGTCTCGGCTACCGTCAAAACAGGCCCGAATGGCTGCCGTCGGTAGGCGGCGCGCCTCAGTGTGAGCACCGTCAACGGCTCTGCTACAACATCGGTCTAGCGGCTCATGCTGCCGGGGCATGTTACTGGCTGCGCTTCCGATAAATGGCGGCCCCGGCTATATGCAAATCCGAGCTGCTCGTAGGATATTCGTCTGGCCCGGGATTGGACGCGGGGAATCCCTCAACTCCTTCAGATTACGACGCATCGGCTGGCTTTCTGTGAGGCCGAGCAGCCTACGTCAATAAACGGCGCCGCGGGCGGTGATCGGCCAAAGTTGCTCGACACGGTTGCCGCGCACACAGACATACCAGTCGTAGAGGTTGACCGTCGGGTCGCAGTGGCCGGGGATCAGCCGGATCTTGTCGCCGAGCCCGAGCCGGTTGGTGGCGGCCGAGACGGCGAGCCGCCCGTGCTCGTCCGAGGCCCGCTCATAGGTCGCGGCGGGCTCGTCGCAGACCAGCGGCGGGCCCGAGTCGAAGGCGAGCGCCTTTAGGCCGGCATCGACGATCGCCCGGTCCTGCGTCGGGCGGCTCATCACCGTCGCCCACACGAATAGGCTCGGCTCGAACGCTTTGGTCGGAGCGCCGTCGCGGTCGAGATTGCGGCCGTAATCGGCGTCCATGAAAATGTACGAGCCGCATTGCAATTCGGTATAGACGCCGCTCGCCGTTTCGAACTCGAAAGTGCCGGTGCCGGCCCCGGTTATCGTCGGGCAGTCTATCTTGTTGCGCACCAGGAGATCGCGCGTCAGCTTGGCTTTTTTTGTGGCTTCACCGATCGCGTGCTGCCGTTCCTCCCAGCCGCGCAGATGCTGCGCCGAGCCGTGATAGGCCTGCAGCCCAGCAAAGGCGAGGTGCGGTGCCTCGGCGACACGGCGGGCGAGATCGAGCGCCGGTTCGCCCGGCTCAACGCCGCAGCGGTTGCCGCCCATGTTGACCTCGATATAGACCGGCAAGGTGACCCCGGCTTCGCCTGCCGCCTCCTCGAGAGCGCGCACCTGGCCAGCATCGTCGGCGCACACCCCGACCCGGGCACTCTGCGCCAGCGCCGTCAGCCGGCGCAATTTTTGCCGGCCGACGATCTCGTTGGTGACGAGCACGTCCCGGACCCCGCCATAGACCATCGCCTCGGCCTCGCTGACCTTTTGCACGCACACCCCCACCGCACCCAATTCGACCTGCTTTAGCGCGATGACGGGGCATTTGTGGGTCTTGGCGTGCGGGCGCGCCTTGACCGGGCTCCCGGCGATCCGGTCCGCCAGGCGGCGCAGATTGCGCTCGAAGGCGTCGAGATCGATGACCAGGGCCGGGGTGTCAACCTCGTCGAGCGACATGCCGATCTCGGCGGGCGGGCGGGTGGTCATTTCAGAATCTCCTCGAATGGCGAACGAGGCTCGCGCAGACGGCGCAAAAATGCAATCCGGGACCCATCGCCTGCGACCCCGCTAGGTCGCCATCTTTGCATCAAAATCGCATGTTACCCTCTGCCGTAGGATGGGGCCGGTCAGCATTTTCCGTTTTTCCCTGCCAACCCCTCGGCAGGGAAACGATCTTCCCTGCCGAGCGGGCGGACCGAATAGGTACCATATTGATAATACATAATCTTTGGCGAAAGATTGCGACCGGACGCGATGTTTTCCCTGCCGGCAGGGAAGCTCAGGCCGATCTCGCACGCAGCGAACGCGCGTCGACCGGAGCGCGAACCTTCGCGTCGTTGTCGAAATAGGCATAGACGTCGCGGGGAATTTGACCCGTGGGATCGGCATCGGGGGCGATCAGGCGGGCATCGTTTGGCTCGCGCCCCGCTGCCCACAGCTTGATCCGCGCGGCCCAATGGTCGAGCGCCTCGTCCGAGTAGCCGCTGGCATAGAGCTCCTCGGCGCCGTGGAGCCGCAGATAGACGAAATCAGCGGTCACATCCTCGGCATAGAGCCAGGACACCGAGTCGGCAAAGACGAGAGCCACCCGGTGGCGGCGCAGCAATGCGATAAAGGCGGGGTCGAGAAAGCTCTGGTGGCGGATCTCGATCGCGTGACGCAATTCGCGGCGTTGCGCGGTCTTGGCCCAGGCGCGGTCGGCCAGCCACTCGCTGCGGTGTTCGGCGAGCGCCGCCGCAGCTTCGGTGTCGCGCGGCAGCTGCGCGAAGAAAGGGTCGAGGCGCTCGGCGGAGAAGCGGAAGGTCGGCGGGAATTGCCACAGCACCGGGCCGAGCTTCTCCTCGAGCCGCAAGACGCCGGAAGCGAAGAAATTGGCGAGCGGCGTTTCGACATCGCGCAGCCGCCGAATATGCGTGATGAAGCGCGGACCCTTGACCGCGAAGACAAAACCCTCCGGGGTCTCGTCGTACCACCGGGCAAAGGCGTCGGGGCGCTGCAGCCCATAAAACGTGCCGTTGATCTCGATCGTGTCGACCTGCCGGCTGGCATAGGACAGCTCGTCGGCCTGCAGCAGGCCGGGCGGATAGAAATTTCCGCGCCATGGCGCATAGGTCCAGCCGGAGATGCCGATCCGCACCGTCCCGCCGCCGCTCATCACCCGGCTCCACAAAGCCGTGCTACAAGACCGCGATGCTGACCATTTCCGAGGTGACATACCGCGTCGGCGGGCGCACCGGGCGCCGGCTGCTCGACAACGCGCATGTCCAGATTTACGAAGGGGCCAAAGTCGGGCTGGTGGGCCGCAACGGTGCCGGGAAATCGACCCTCCTCGATTTGATCCGCGGCGTGCTGCAGCCCGATGACGGGACGATCGAATTGCCGCGCGGCTGTCGCATCGGCTTTCTCGCCCAGGAGGCGCCGAGCGGGGACGGGACGCCGCTCGAGACGGTGCTCGCCGCGGACCGCGAGCGGACGCGGCTGCTCGCCGAGCGGGATGCCGGGGCGGAGCCGCTGCGCCTGGCCGAGATCGAGACGCGGCTCGTCGAGATCAAGGCGCATGCCGCACCCAGCCGTGCCGCGCGCATCCTCGCCGGCCTCGGGCTCGACGAGCGGGCGCAGCACGAGCCGCTTGGCGACTTGTCGGGCGGCTGGCGGATGCGCGTCGGGCTCGCTGCGATCCTGTTCGCCGAGCCCGACCTGCTGCTGCTCGACGAGCCGACCAACCACCTCGACCTCGAAGCCGCCCTGTGGCTCGAAGGATTTCTGCGCAACTATCGGCGAACTCTGATCCTGGTCAGCCACGACCGACATTTCCTCAACGCCGCGACGACCTTAACGCTGCATCTCGACCGCGGAAAGCTGACCCTCTATTCGGGCGGGTTCGACGCCTATATGCGAGCCCGCACCGAGGCGGCGCGGCGCCTGGAGGTCATGGCGCGGCGCCAGGCGGCCGAGCGGCAGCGCATGCAGGCCTTTGTCGATCGCTTTCGCGCCAAGGCGTCGAAGGCGCGCCAAGCGCAGAGCCGGCTCAAGGCATTGGCCCGGCTCGAGCCGATCACCCTGTCGGCCGCCGAACCGCCGCCGAGGATCCGCTTTCCCGACCCGCCGCAGCTGCGTCCACCGTTGATCTCGCTCAACCGGGTCAGCACTGGTTATGTTCCGGGTAAGCCGGTGCTGTCGAAGCTCGACCTGCGGCTCGATCCCGACGAGCGGGTGGCGCTGATCGGAGCCAACGGCAACGGCAAGACGACATTGGCGCGGCTGCTCGCCGGCCGCCTGGCGCTGTTTGCCGGGGAGATCACCCGGTCACCCAAGCTCGCCTGCGGCTTCTTCGCCCAGCACCAGATCGAGGAGATGCGGCCCGACGCCTCGGCTTACGATCATCTCGCCGAGCTGATGCCGAATGCCTTGCCGGAGGCGGTGCGCACCCGGCTCGGCAGCTTCGGTTTTGGGCAGGAGAAGGCCTTTGTGCCGGTCGCCGACTTGTCGGGCGGCGAGCGGGCGCGGTTGAACCTGGCCTTGGTCACCCACGCCGCACCGGCGCTGTTGATCCTCGACGAGCCGACCAACCACCTCGATATCGAGAGCCGCGAAGTGCTCGTCGAGGCGATCAACGAGTTCCCCGGCGCTGTCGTGCTGGTGAGCCATGACGAGCACCTGATCGAGCTGATCGCCGACCGGCTCTGGCTGGTCGCCGACGGTACGGTTCAGCCCTTCGAGGGGGATCTCGAAGACTACCGGCGGCTCGTGCTCGAGCGCAGCGATGCGGTGGAGGGCGGCCGCTCGAATGGGTCCAACACTCGCCGCGAGGCGCGGCGCCTGGCAGCCGAACGGCGGCGAGAGCTCGACCCGCTCCGCCGGCAGGCGCGCCGGGCCGAACAGGAGGTGGCGCGACTGACCAAAGAGCGCGACGCGCTCGACCGGGCGTTGGCGAACGGGAAAGGCAACGGCCTCTCGCCGGCCGAAGCGCTCAAGCGCCGCGCCGAGCTCGTCCGGCAGATCGAGCGCGCCGAAACCGAGTGGCTCGCCGCGGCTGATGAGATCGAGCGGGGAGCGCGCACATGATCAGGCTTCTTCGACGGCCTTCTCGAATGCCGTCAAAGTCGCTTCGATCGCCGCTTGCCGCAGATCGCGGGTGATGAACACCATGCGGGTGCGGCGGTCCTCGCCCGGCCATTGCGGGAGCAGCACCGGCGGGTGAAAGAGGTGCTGCACCCCATGCAGAACGACCGGCTGATCCGGGCGGTCGCTGAGTGCGACGATCGCCTTGAACCGCAGCAAGTCGTCGCCGCGCATCGTCGCCAGCCCGTCGAGCCAGCCGGACAGAACCCCCCAGGAAATCGGCCGTTCGCGGGTGATGCAGAAGGCGCGGATGCGGTCGTCATGCCGGTTGGGGTCAGGATGGCCGTCGTCGTGGTCGTGTTCGTGGCCCGCGAAGGCTTCGTCGCGCAGCCAACGCTGGACATCGACACCCTTGGTCGCCGGGTCGAAGAAGCCGAGGTTGAACAGCAATGCCGGATCGACCGCACCCTGGGCAACCCGGATGACCGGGGCGCTTGGATTGAGCAGAGCGAGCCGTGCCTCGAACGCTTGCTGCGCGGCCGGCTCGGCGAGGTCGGTCTTGGTCAACAGCAGGCGGTCCGCCACCGCCGCCTGCTTTACCGCCTCGGGCTGTCGGTCGAGCGTGCCGGCCCCGTTGACCGCATCGACCGTCGTCACGACGCCATCCAGCATGTAGCGCGCCGCCACAATCGGCTCAGTCATCAAGGTGTGCAGGATCGGCGCCGGATCGGCGAGCCCGGTGGTCTCGATCGCCACACGGGTGAAGAACGGGACCTTGCCTTTGACCCGGTCGACGAACAGATCGGTCAAGGTGTCGACGATGTCATTGCGCACCGTGCAGCAGAGGCACCCGCTGTTGAGCAACACGACGTCCTCGCTCGACCGCTCGACGAGGAGATGGTCGAGACCGATCTCGCCGAACTCGTTGACGATGACCGCGGTCGCGGCCATGTCGGGCTGTTTCAGCACATGATTGAGCACGGTCGTCTTGCCGCTGCCGAGAAAACCGGTCAGCAGAGTTACCGGGATCAATGACACGGGTTCTGTCGAGCTCATTCCTGACTGCTCTCTGGTTTGTTCTCGCCGGGGCCGTCGGGAACAGTCTAGCAGCCGAAGCCCCGGTGCGGGTCGTCGTGTCGTTCAGCATCCTCGAGGACATCGCGCGCGAGGTCGGCGACGACGATGTCGCGGTAACCAGCCTGATCGGGCGCGATGCGAACGAGCACGTCTTCGAGCCGAGCCCCGATCAGGTACGCGTGTTGAGCCAGGCCCGGCTCTTCATCGTCAACGGTCTCGGCCTGGAAGGCTGGCTGCCGCGGCTCGTCCAGTCCGCGCGATACCGCGGACCAGTGGTAGTCGCTACCGAGAGTATCGTCCCGATCACGACCACCGAAGCCGGCGTGAAGGCACCGTCACCCGACCCGCATGCCTGGCAGAATGTACGCAACGGCGTCATCTACGCCGAGAATATTGCGCGGGCTTTGGCCAGTGCCGACCCGGCTCATGCCGAGGCCTATCGCCAGCGGCTAGGCCACTACAAGGCGGAGCTCGAGACGCTCGATCGGCGCGTGCGCTACGAGTTGGGATCGATCCCCGCCGAGAAACAGCGGGTAATCACAACCCATGACGCCTTTGCCTATTACGGAAAAGCGTATGGGATCACATTCATGGCCCCCGAGGGGCTCAACACCGAAAGCGAGCCCTCGGCCAAGACCGTCGCCGCGTTGATCCGGCAGATCCATCGCGAAGGAATCAAGGCGCTCTTTCTTGAAAACATTTCCGATCCGCGGCTAATGGAAGAAATCGCGCGTGAGACCGGTGTGGGCCTCGGCCCGCCGCTTTACTCCGACGCCTTGTCGGGACCGGACGGGCCGGCGCCCACCTACCTCCGGATGATCGAGTACAACACCGCCGCGCTCCAGACAGGTATGCTCAAGAACTGACCGCCTCCCTTCCCTCCCCCACAACCGCCGGAGGGTTGGGGTGGGGGGTGACCGAGATGCGGTCGAAATCGGCGGCGACCCGCACCCTCGGAAAAAGGCGCGCGGCCTCCGAAAGGATCTCTTGGGCCTTGTAGCGGCCGGAAATGTGGGTGAGCAGCAATTGCCCGACCTCGGCCTGGCGTGCCAGCTGTGCCGCGGCCGAGGCGGTCAGATGGCCCCGCGAGCGAGCGAGGCCCGCATCACGCTCAAGAAACGTCGCCTCGATGACCAGCGCGTCAGCCCGGCGCACCGGCTCGATCAGTGAAGCAACCTCTTCCGTGTCGCCGACAACGGCGAGCTTGGCACCGGCGACGCTTGGACCTTGAACCATTTTCGGAGTGATGCGGTGCCCATCGGCAAGCACGACCGGATTGCCGCGGGCCAGGGCCGTGCGTTCCGGGCCCGGAGGCACGCCGAGCGCGTCCAGCCGGTCGGCAAGCAGCGCACAGCGCGTTTCTTCTTCGAACAGGTAACCGAAGCTCTCAGTGCCGCGATGCGCCACCGGAAAGGCGGTAAGTTGCCACCCTGCTCGGGTAAGTACCGGACCCGGCGAGACAGCACGCAAGCGATAGCCGGCCTCGAGTTCGGATCCGATCGTGACGGAAAGATAACGGTCAGCAAAGGCTACCGTCTCGCGGCTGCCGATGATCTCGGTCACGCCTTCGAGCTGGAAGAGCTGGCGGGTCGCGAGGAGCCCAGCCAGCCCCGCCACGTGATCCAAATGCAGGTGCGTCAACAATACATGGCCGAGCCCGCGGAACCCGAGCTGGGCGCCCATCAGCTGGCGTTGGGTCCCCTCGCCGCAATCGATCAGAAAGCGATTCGGCCCCTTGGCGACGACCATCGCAGACAAACCGCGCTCGGCGGAAGGCACCGCCGCAGCGGTGCCGAGAAACGTGAGCTCGAACATGTGGCCTGCCAAAATGGTGTACGGGGAGGAAATCCCCGCAAGATGCGTAAGACGGCTCAGCGGATATGGTGTCGAGACCCGGCATCACGCCGGGAGGTTTGCGATGTACCCTGTGGTTTACTGGACCGGAATCACCCTGTTTGTCGCGTGGATCGTGTTTTCGGCCTACAGCGCCTTCAATGGCCTGTAACTCTCAGCTTGGGCCAGCCGGCGGCGCGGGGAACAGTTCCGTCGTCCATCCGAGCAACCTGTAGCCGATGAGCCCAGCCCACTCCTTGCCGGCGGTCGTGCTCATGCCAAGCCCTTCGAGCAGGTTGAAATTGGCCCGCAGCCCGGTCCGCGGATCAACTTTGAAGTCGACCGGGTAGGGGATCACCGGCCAGTCCACGGCACGGAACGCCGCAATCGCGCGCGGCATATGAAACGCCGAAGTCACGAGGACCCAGTTTTGGCGCGGGCCCGGCCGGATCAGCTCCTTTGCGAAGACCGCATTCTCATGGGTATTGCGCGACCGCTCCTCAAGGATGATTCGTGCCGCGGGGATCCCTTCGTCGAGGACAAAGCCCTGTGTCGCGCGCGCCTCGGCAAACCCGATCGGGAAGAAGTCTCCTTCGCCACCAACCAGCGCGAGTTTGGCTTCGGGATGATGGCGCGCCAACACCACTCCTGCGAGCACCCGGGCGATCGAGCCGTTGAACACCGCTTCCCCATAAGCGAGCGAGATCCTTGGATCCACAGCACCGCCGAGCACGACAATCCCGTCGACCCGGTCGGGCAGCACGGGCGACCGAGGGAACTGCTGTTCGAGAACCAGCATCATGGCGGGGCCGATCGGCGCGACGGCGAGCAGCAGGAGGCCGATCGCGGCAAGGACGACCAGCAACTCGCCGCGACGGCGTCCACGCAGCAACAGGAAGACGCCGGCAAGGAGGAACAGCAGCAGCAGGTTGCCCGGCTGCGTTACCGCCCACACGAGCTTGCCGAAGATAAAGGTCATCGCACCCCCTGCGGTCCGGCGATTGTTCCGCGGCGAAAATCCACTGCCCCCACAACCGCGGCCGACTTATGATGCGGTCATGTGACACATCGGCAAGCGGGTTTATCCCCATGAGCGACATCCAGCACTACATCGACGGCAAGCGCATCGCCGGAACGAACGGGCGATCGGGCGACGTCTACAATCCGGCGACTGGGGAGCGGACTGGCCGGGTCGCCTTCGCCGGTCCCGGCGAGGTCGATCGGGCGGTCAAGGCCGCGGCCGCGGCCTTTCCCGCTTGGGCGGCGACGCCACCCCTGACCCGCGCACGCATCATGTTCAAGTTCCTCGAACTCTTGAACCGCGACCACGATGCATTGGCGCGTGTGATCTCCGAGGAGCACGGCAAGGTCTTCTCCGACGCCCAGGGTGAAATCACCCGCGGTCTCGAAGTGGTAGAGTTCGCCTGCGGCATCCCGCATTTGTTGAAGGGCGAATTTACCGAGCAGGTTGGCCGCGGCATTGACAGCTGGTCGGTGCGCCAGCCGCTCGGCGTCTGCGCCGGCATCACGCCGTTCAACTTCCCGGCAATGGTGCCGATGTGGATGTTTCCGATGGCGCTCGCCTGCGGCAACACCTTCCTGCTGAAGCCATCCGAGCGCGACCCGTCGGCCGGCAGTCGGATTGCCGAATTACTGAGCGAGGCCGGCCTGCCGCCCGGCGTCTTCAATGTCGTCAACGGCGACAAGGAGGCGGTCGACGCGATTCTCAGCCATCCCGGGATTGCCGCCGTCAGCTTTGTCGGCTCGACAGCGATCGCCCAGTACATCTACACGACCGCGGCGGCGGCCGGAAAGCGGGTGCAGGCCCTGGGTGGCGCGAAGAATCACATGGTGGTGATGCCAGATGCCGATCTCGACCAGGCGACCGATGCGTTGATGGGGGCGGCTTATGGGGCGGCCGGTGAGCGCTGCATGGCGGTGTCGGTCGCGGTCGCGGTCGGCGGGGTCGGTGACAAGCTGGTGGACAAGCTGGTGCCGCGGGTGCGGGCGCTGAAGATCGGCCCCGGCACCGACCCGGAGGCCGAAATGGGCCCGCTCGTCACCCGCCAGCATCTCGACCGGGTGCGCTCCTATGTCGAGCTCGGTGTCAAGGAAGGCGCCAAGCTCGCCGTCGACGGCCGCGGTCTCAAATTGCAGGGCTACGAGAACGGCTTCTTCCTCGGCGGCTGTCTGTTCGACGAGGTCAAGCCCGAGATGCGGATCTACAAGGAGGAGATCTTCGGGCCGGTGCTGTCGGTCGTGCGCAGCCCCGATTTCGATCACGCCACCAAGCTTGTCAGCGATCACGAATACGGCAACGGTGCGGCGATCTTTACCCGCGACGGCGACGCCGCGCGCGAATTTTCGAATCGAGTCCAGATCGGCATGGTCGGCATCAACCTGCCGATCCCGGTGCCGATGGCGTTCCACAGCTTTGGCGGTTGGAAGCGCTCGCTGTTCGGCGACATGGCGGTATATGGCCCCGAGGCCGTGCGCTTTTATACGCGGCTCAAGACGATGACCGCGCGCTGGCCGACCGGCATCCGCGCCGGTGCCGAATACGTGATGCCGACAATGCGGTAGCCCTGAGCGCCGCAAGCGACAGAGGTACAGCTCCGCGTTGAGCGATATCTTAATGGTGGCGGCATCAGCAGCAAATCAACAGCGGATGCTCCCGCCTGGGTTGTAACTCGGGGCCGGCCGGGCTTGCGCAAAGCCCACACCCTACCGGACGCATCACCGTTTTCGAGAGGTTGATGCGGCAAGGTCCAAAATGTCGCTCGTGATGGGTCATGCCGAAAGGGCTATATCTGAGATAATGACAGTATATGTGTCATTATCGCAATATCGACGCAAAGAGTCAAGCCTTGCTTGCCCGTCGCGCTCGCTGACTGTCTAGGCAGAGTTCGTACCGGAGAGAACCCCGATGCCCGCCACGCCGCCACTGTCTCGGATTTCGCCTCTGCCGCTGAGCTATGACGAACCGCTCCGGCTAAAGGTCATCGAATTGCACGTCTGGGCGGTCAGCGAGGGGCTGCGTGGCACCGAAGCAGCGCAGTTATTCGATGGGTTGTGCCAGCGCCTGCTCGATGCCGGTGTGCCATTATGGCGGGCCTTTGCCGGGATGCGCACCTTGCATCCGCAATGGGGCGGATATGGCTACACCTGGCGGCGCCAGCTCAACACATTGGAGCCGCGGCAATTCGTGCGCGGCGACGAATATGAGGGCGGCATTCTGAATAGCCCGATCGGCTATTTGATCCGCCAGGGCGAGGCGACGGCGGGAGCGGCCTCGGCCGCAGAGGTGAGACCGCGGGCGAATTTGCGCCGCCGCCTCAGCGGGGCCGAGGCGCAGCTCGATTTGCCGATGCTTAGCGACCTCGCTGCGGCAGGCGCCACCGATTACTACGCCGAGGTCATCCGGTTTGGCGATGTGGGCGACGCATCGCGCGGAACCGGCATCGGTTATTCCTTTGCGACGGATCGGCCGTCCGGCTTTGAAGACGATCACCTGTCCCTGTTAAAGGCGGTGCTTCCCGCTGTCTCGCTGGCGATGATGACACACGCCGGCCACACCATCGCCTCCAGCCTGCTCGAAGCCTATCTCGGCGCCGATGCCGGGCGGCGAGTCCATGCCGGAGCGATCGAGCGCGGCGCGGTCGAGAAAATCCGCGCGGTGCTGTGGTTTGCGGATATCCGCGCCTTCACGGCGATCGCCGACACGACTCCGGGGGAAGTGGTCATCGAATTTCTCGACGAGGTCTTTGAGACGCTGACCGCCTCGCTGCGTCCGCGCAGCGGTGAGGTGCTCAAATTTCTCGGAGACGGCATGCTGGCGATCTTCCCATTCGATGATGCGACCCGGGACCAGGTCTGCCATCAGGCACTCGACGCAGCGGCCGAAGCAATGAGCGCCGTAGACAGGCTGAACGCGACACGGCACGAGGCCGGCAAGCCCGTGGCCGCGGTCGATTTGGTCCTCCATTTGGGCGAAGTGCTCTACGGCAATGTCGGCGCCGTCGACCGCCTCGACTTCACGGTAATCGGACCGGCGGTCAACGAAGCCGCGCGCATCGAAACTCTGTGCGAACCCTTGGGCCGCAAGGTGCTGGTCTCCGCGGACCTTGCTGCCGCAGTTGGTTACGACTGTCGGCTGGTGCCGCTCGGCCAGCACAGACTGCGCGGCGTGCGCGAGCCGCGCAAGATCTACGGCCTCAAACTCGGCTAAGCGCGACCCCAAAGTATTCTCCAAGTCTTCTGCAATGTTATAAGACTAGCTGGTGCCGAGCGCTACTGAGTGCGGCGGGGGGCGAAGCATGTTGGGCAGGCGGGAGCGGGAGTCTCCCTCGCAGAAAACCGAAGCGGGAGACAAGAATTGGTTTGGTCGGTGGGAACCGCCTGCGCAGTTGGCGAGCAAGGCGACCGATCTCGACGCGTTGCGCACCGCCGTCGTTGACGCGGCCGGGGTCGGCTACGGGCTCTGGTTCAGTTATCTTTTTGCACTTCTCTATTTCGCGATCGCGGCGGGTGCCGTCACGCACCGCGATCTACTGCTCGAAAGCCCGGTCAAATTGCCGTTCCTCAATGTCGAATTGCCATTGAAGGCGTTCTTCATACTGGGACCGCTGGTTTTTCTGGTGATGCACGCCTATGTGCTGCTGCACTTCTTGCTGTTGGCCGGCAAGGTCGGTGCCTTCCACATCGAGTTGGAAAAGCAAGTCCCTGAAGGGCAGAAACAAGCGCAGCTGCGCCGCCAATTGCCGAGCAACATTTTTGTCCAGTTTCTTGCCGGCCCGCGCGAGGTGCGGGAGGGGATAGTCGGCTTTTTGCTGAAAGCGGTCGCCACGATCAGCCTAGTGGCCGGCCCGATCGCATTGCTCGTTCTATTCCAGCTGCAGTTCTTGCCGTACCACAACCCACGGATCACATGGTGGCACCGCATCGCCATGACCCTCGACCTGGTCCTGCTTTGGCTGCTGTGGCCGCCAATCGCACGAGGCGAAACCGCCCTCATAACCTGGTATGATCTTCGGCGTGTCAGGGTAGCGGCCTGGCTCCCCGTGAGCCTAGTCCCGTTGTTGTTGGCCTTCACCATAGCCACCTTCCCCGGCGAATGGCTGGAAGAGAATATCCCGCCGGTGCGGCTCGTCCCGATGTCGCGGGAAGCTTGGCAACTACCGAGCATCGCAGCCATCCAGGAGGTCGATTCAGGCTGGGCGACCTTACACGAGCTGTTGGTCGCCCGAGACGTCGACCCCGTCACGGGCAAGTCATTGAGTCTATGGTCAAACGTACTGGTGTTGCCAAATTTCGAGATCGGCGAACGATCGAAGTTCGATGAAGGCAAGTCCACCCCTTCCAAGACTATCTCGCTGCGCGGTCGGCGGCTCGAAGGAGCGGTTTTCGTTTTTGCGAATCTAAGGAAGGCGGATTTTACCGGTGCCCAGCTTGCTTACGCCAATTTCTCTGGTGCAGACCTGAAGGGTGCCGATTTCTGTAACCCTCTCGGCTTTGGAGGAACGTGTGCGCAGCTTCAAGGCGCTTGGTTTGCTTTCGCGAGACTCCAAGGTGCCTCGTTTGATGGCGCGAATCTGCAATGCGCCAGGTTCCACGGCGCGAATCTACACGGTGCGTCGCTTGAGAACACAGAATTGCAGGCGGCGCGCTTCGACCCGTTTCCGCTTCCTGGTCTTGATTGGCCAACACATTTGGAGGGGGCCTCGCTTCGGCGAGCGCGGCTACAGGCCGCCGATCTCAGGAAGGCCCACTTGCAGGGTGCGTCACTCGACAATGCGCAGTTGCAGGGCGTCGCGATTGAGGGCGCGCTGCTACAGAACGCGTCGCTCAAACATGCGTTTCTCTGGCGAGTCACGGCGCCGGCCCCTGAGAGCGTAAGCGGCGCGGCGATTGTCACTCCCATCACCGAACCAAAATATCGCGGACTCGACTGCCCAAGTCAGCAAGAATTCTGCGACTGGTCGCGCAAGCAGTTTGAGGATTTGAAAGATCTCATCAAGCAGTACTTTTCACAAGATGACTGGCGCAAGGAGACGTTACGCCGAATCGAGCCAGGGCATTTTAACGATGGGAAGGAAGATTTGGCGGAGGCGGAGGCCTGGGACGAGCTCGAGAAACAATCACAGACGGATTTTAACACTTATATGTACCCTGACCGGCTAGTCGAAATGCTCAAAGAGATTGGTTGTAGTGCTTCTGGGGCACCCTTCGTGATTTCAGGTTTAATAGGACAACTTAACGACCGCTTCCCCAATGACCAGGGCCGGCAGGCCAAGGTGGCGGACAAGTTTCTTGATATGTCAAGTTGCGACGGCGCGCGCGATTTGTCGGAAGACGACAAGGCGGACCTGATGGAAACTCGAAGCGAAACCAAGTGGTTGCCGAAATCAGCTCCCACTACTGCGGAGCAGCGCAAGTCCAAAAAATGAACCCGAGTGCTTGCGCATACCTCCCGGACAATTGTGAGAATTGCAGGGTCCGTGAGGTGCATAACATCCCCCAGGTTGCAGTAGACTAGGTCTCTCCCCACAGTATCTTGGTGGCGCGGCGGGCGCCTTCGGCGAGCGCTTCGAATTTGGCCCAGCAGATCGAGGGGTGTCCAACCCGGTGCCGAGCCCGCAATCAGTGCCGGCCAATACATTTTCGCGGCCGACCAGATTGGCATAGCGCACCAGCCGCTCGGCCACCAGATCGGGATGCTCGATAAAATCAGTGCAATGGCCGACGACACCGGGGATCAACGTGGCGCCTTCCGGCAATTTTACCTCTTCGAACACTCGCCACTCATGTTCGTGGCAGGGGTTGGAGGCCTCGATCGAATAGCTTCCGGCGCGTACCCCGAAGATCAAGTCGATAATGTCCTTCAATGGGATGTCATCGTGATGGGGCCCGTGAAAGCTGCCCCAGCACACGTGCAATCTTATTTGTTCCGGCGGAATGTCGCGCAAGGCGTGATTGAGCGCGTCAATCCGCATGGAGGCGTATTTGCGGTAGTCGCTCAACGTGATGTCGGGCAGGCAGGCCCAGCCGTCGGGCAAGTCGGGGTCGTCGATCTGCAACAGAAAGCCGTCATCGACGATGGCCTTGTATTCCTCGCGCATCGCCTCAGTGATAGCGAACAAAAACGCCTCGTCGCTCTTGTAGTATTCGTTGGCCATCCAATGCTCGATCGTACCCGGCGTGTTGGCCGGCAGAAAAGCACCCGCCACCGTCGTCCCGGCAAGCACAGCCTTGAGATTATCCAAGTCCCTTTGGAGCTCGGTCTCTCCGATATAGCGCAATTCGCCCACGCAGACCGAAAGCGTTTGACCGCCGGAAAAAGCCGGAGCGCGGCTCGGTCGAGAGCATAGGTGCGGTGTTGTGGTACGCGGATATGCGAAGCTTTACAGCGACCGCCGACACCACCCCGGGACCGCTAATGGGGCGCGTCATGCGGAAGGCAAGCCGGCCGCCCAGGTCGACTTAGCCATCTCGGCGAGGTGCTCTACGGCAATGTCGGCGCCGTCGACCCCCTCGATTTCACGGCGATCGGGCCGGCGGTCAACGAGGCCGCGCGCATCGAGGCTCTGTGCGAGGCCTTGGGCCGCAAGGTGCTCGTCTCAGCCGAACTCGCCGCCCGGCTCGGCGAGTGCTGTGGCCTCGTACCACTTGGCCGTCACGAGCTGCGCGGGGTGCGCGAGGTCTGCGGCTTGCAGCTCGGCTAAGCACGGTTTCCCGGAGGCCAGATGCATCGGGTTCCGTATACGCGAAATAAGACTAGGGGTCGCTGCTGCTCATTTTAGAGGTGCACCGCATTTCGAACAAAATTTTGCTGGCGAGAACAGGTTAAAACCATAGTTTTGTCTGCCACAGGAATCGCAGAACTTCGTATTTCTGATATTGATAAAAGCGATTAACGCTACTGCTGGTATGAAGACGTAAAACACTTGGGCTGGAGCACCAGTCATCCAGACAAATCCAAGAAATAAAATACTAGTAAAGATTACAAATGGCGGCAAGACTCTTCGCTTCAGCGCTGCATTTTTATTAAAATAGAAGAAGGCCATGGAGCCTAAACCGAGAACTGCCCAGACCCCGATGAAAAGCTGAAAGGTGTGATATGAAGCCGGAGAATTCATTCGCGGTCAAAGCGCCTTAGGATCCCGGCGGGAGTAGTCCCCGGATGTGGGCTTCGTGCGTCCTCCCTGCTCGTCAGCGCGAGATTTTTTGCGGCAGATTGTCGCCTGAGATTCCTACAACAGAAGCTGGCGCGGCCAGTGTGAGCTAGTTCACATTCGGTGGTGTTTTTGTTACTGGGCTGCGGACCGGACCTAGCAAGACACGGCCCGCGTCATGCACTCAGAGCTATCGGTGTGGCTACTCTCCCAAGCATCAACAATCGGATCCGTAAAATCTAAGCGCCACGCCACAGAATCGTCGTCGCCCGCCGCGCGCCTTCGGCCATTGCCTCGAATTTGCCCCAGCAGATCGACGGGTGGCCAACCCGCGTGCCGAGCCCGCAATCAGTCCCGGCGAGCACATTTTCGCGGCCGACCAGCTTGGCGTAGCGCACCAGCCGCTCGGCCACCAGATCGGGATGCTCGATGAAATCGGTGCAATGGCCGACCACACCCGGGATCAGGGTGGCGCCGTCCGGCAATTTCACCTCCTCGAACACTCGCCACTCGTGCTCGTGACAGGGGTTCGACGCCTCGATCGAATAGCTCCCGGCGCGCACCCGGAAGATCAGATCGATGATGTCACGCAACGGGATATCGTCGTGATGGGGTCCGTGAAAGCTACCCCAGCACACATGTAGCCGGATCTTTTCCGGCGGGATTTCGCGCAACGCGTGATTTAGAGCATCGATCCTCATCGTGGCGTAGTTGCGATAATCGGTCAGTGTGATGTCGGGCAGGCAGGCCCAGCCGTCCGGCAGGTCCGGGTCGTCGATCTGCAACAGAAAGCCGGCATCGACGATGGCCTTGTATTCCTCGCGCATCGCCTCGGCGATGGCGAGCAAAAACGCCTCGTCGCTCTTGTAGTACTCGTTGGCCATCCAATGCTCGATCGTGCCCGGCGTATTGGCCGGGAGAAATGCGCCCGCGACCGTCGCTTCCGCGAGCGCGACCTTGAAATTATCCAGATCCCTCTGGAGCTCGGCCTGCCCGACATAGCGCAATTCGCCCACGCAGACCGGGAGCATTCGGCCGCCGGAAAACCCGGAGCGCGGGTGCGCGGCGAAATAGCCCGCGAATTTCCGCTCGTCGCGCGCGGTCATGTCGAGGCGGCGGCGCCCTGTGCCGGGCCTTTTCTCGCACCCGGCGATGCGCTCCAACACGTAATCGGTAAAATTCGGCTTCGACAATTCGCCGTCATTGATGATGTCGAGGCCGCATTCGATCTGCTGCCTGACGACTTCTGCCACGCTGGTCCGCAGACGCCTATCAAGCACAGCCTGATCCATCGGTTGCCCCCTCGCCTTTGCGAGGACCATTTCCCGCACATCGTCCGGGCGCGGTAGCGACCCGGCATGGGTCGTCAAAATGCGGTCGGTGCTATAAAACATGGAGACCCCCGTGACGCTTAGCTGTTCTCGGCGAGCACGATCCCTGCGAGATGAAGCGAACCGCAAATCAGCACTCGCCCGCCGGTCGACTCTGCCATAAAGCGAGCCAGCGCGGCAGCGACAGAGGGAGCCGTCATCGCCCTGATCCCGACGGTGCTCGCTGCGGTCGCTATGGACTCGGCCGGCAGCGGGTTTTGCTCGCCGGGAATGGTCACGGCGGCCAACGCTTTAGCGTGAGGAGCGAGCGGTCCCAGGAAGCCGGCGCTGTCTTTGGTGTTCAGCATGCCGACGACGAGATAAAGC
>Ga0306926_10000606_pt1 | contig 33995 bp, 39 predicted proteins | sample flu12Cox44000178_FD_203759 | JGI IMG/M metagenome (GOLD analysis project Ga0306926, IMG submission 203759) | Lab enrichment of tropical soil microbial communities from Luquillo Experimental Forest, Puerto Rico - flux8day.12C.oxic.44.000.178 (v2)... | ecosystem: Environmental > Terrestrial >...
GGGATTTTTTGGCGCGCCCGAAGAGATTCGGACTCCTGGCCCCCAGATTCGTAGTCTTATTGTGTCCACGGCCCTGACATTCCTGGGCTTTCCCTGAGCGATAAAGACCCCATTGTTACGGGATTTTCTGCGTCTACCTTGCTAGTCGGAAATTCCGGGGAATGCCGTTGCCGTGTTGCCCCGGTGTTGCCCCGGACCGAATAGCAGCGCTAGCCTGCGCGTCGAATGCCCTGCGTCAGCCGCTTAGCGCTGCGCGTCTTGGCATCCAAATCGGCGCGTAGATTCATCCGAGCGGGCGAAAACAAGCGCTTGTCCATCAGCTTTAAATCGGCGGCAATACGCGGCCGAAACGCCATATGCCGGATGACGTCTTTTTCGAGATCAATACCGGGTGCAATTTCAACGAGCTCAAGCGCACCGCCGACTACCTTGAGAACGGCCCGTTCAGTGACGAAGATCGCGGTGCGTCCCTCCTTGACTGCGAACGGTGCGCTGTAGCTGACGCAATCGATGCGATCGACGAATTTCTTGTGCTGGCCTTCTTTAATAACCTTTAGGCCGCCGTCGACACACGCAAGTTCGAGACCACCCGCGGTAAAGGTGCCGCTAAAGATCACGTGTTTTGCGTTCTGACTGATATTAATGAAGCCGCCCACCCCAACGATCTTGTTGCCGAAGCGGGTGATGTTGACGCTCCCTTCCCGATCCACTTCAACAAACGACAAGAATGCCAGATCGAGGCCACCGCCGTCGTAGAAATCAAATTGGTAGGGTTGATCAACGACCGCATCATAGTTCTGCGCAGCTCCGGAATCCGGACCGGTGAGCGGAGCGCCGCCGATAAATCCCTGCTCGTTCGTCAGGACGATCGTATCGAGAATGTCTTCTTCGGCAGCGACGGCTGCGATACCGGTTGAAATACCGGCACCGAGATTGCAAATGGCGCCCGGGGCAAATTCCATTGCAGCTCGTCGAGCGACAATCTTGCGATGCCCGAACGGTAGCGGTTTTACCGACGCAAGCGGTACCCTGAGCTCGCCGGCATAGCTCGGATTATAATCGGTCGCATAAGTCTGACGCTGAGCGAGGTCCACAACGACGTAATCGACAATGATTCCCGGTATCTTGATCGTGTGAGGTGATAGAGTCCCTCGCTTGGCCGTACGTTTAACCTGCACGATGACGATTCCACCTTGACGGCGAGTTGCTTGAGCCATCGAGAGCATCTCACCCGGAATCGCTTCCTGTTCCAGGCTCACATTGCCATCTTCGTCGGCAGTCGTACCGCGCAGGATCGCAACATCGAATTTTAGCGGCTTGAACCGGAGCCACTCTTCCCCGCCGATGTTGATGACTTCGATCAACTCGTCCTTGGATGATTCGTTTTGGCGACCACCGCCGTGCCTGGGATCGATGAAGGTATGAAGGCCTGTCTTCGTGATTAGTCCAGGCCGCGCGCCCGCGATTTCGCGCATGACTTGGGACATAACGCCCTGCGGCAGGATGTACGACTCGATTTTGTTCGCAAGCGCCATCTCCATAAGGATTGGAGAGTCGATCAACGCGCTCGTGATGCTACGCTTGAGCAGCCCTTCATGACCAAACCTTGCCGCGCCCTTCAGCTGACGATCACCGATTCCGACCACGTGGATAAGCGTGAGATCACGAGGCGATCCCTCCGTGAGGAACTGCGCTTCAATTGCCTCCAAGATCGCCTCAGGTACGCCGTGACCGCCGCCGGATCCGCTGACCAGGACACTCGCACTTGCGGGGACGAGTCGGGCGGCTTCGGAGGGGGCGATGAACTTCATGCTATCCTTCGTGGGGGGCTATACGGCGCCGGCAGCCGGCCATTCACAGTGAGGCCATTGACAGAAAACAGCTCAAACTGTAACCGGTTACATATGCAATCTGAGCGTACTGTCTGTCAATATCAAGTTTTTCATTCAGACAAACGGCGTTTTCCGGTTTCAAGAGCCGGCAGGGACTGAAATGGGAAAATCTGGATTAGATAGCGTCAAAGTTGGCGACACCTACCGCTTCGCTAAGACCGTTGGCGAAACCGACATTGTGATGTTCGCCGGCATCACCGGAGATTTCAGCGACACGCATATCAATGACCAATATATGAAAGAGCGATCCAACCTTGGCGGCCGCATCGCGCATGGAGCCCTGCTCGTCGGTTATATGTCCACCGCTTCGACGATCAGCATCGCCCATATCATTCACCAGGAGGGGCTGACAGATTTTCCGGTCTCCGCTGGCTATGACAAGATTCGCTTTCTCAAGCCGGTTCTACTCGGTGACACCGTTACCGTCACCTATACCGTCGCGAGCGTTGATAAGGAAAAAGGCCGCAGCGTCGCCAAGGTTGAAGTGGTCAACCAAAATGGCGAGCTTAAGGCCGTGGGCGAGCACATTATGCGCTGGGCAAAAAAACTTTCGTCCAGTACCGCAGCGGCATAGGTCGCTCACCCATGGCGCTTTTGGGAAAAGGCGTGCTCGCAATTTGGAACGGCATAACGGAAAAGGGTGAAGCCGACTTCATCTGCTGGCACATTCAGGAACATATCCCGGAACGGGTCGGCCTCAGGGGATTCTTGCGTGGCCGCCGCTACGTCGCTGAGCAGGGACATCCGAAATACTTTAATTTCTACGAAACTGAGACCGCTCAAGTTCTCGAGTCTGAAGAATACCGTGGCCGTCTGAACGCGCCTACTCCATGGACTCGAGCTGTCGTCAAGGAATTTCGCGACACATCGCGCACGATATGCGAGGTGGTCATTTCGCAAGGACTTGGCGAGGGTGCATGGATTGAAACAATCCAAATCAGCAGCGTGAAAGATGGCGAATCATTTTTTCGTGGCGTAGCCGCCGGACTGGCGCAGGACATCGCCCATCGCGACGGGATTGTCGGTGTGCACCTTGTCAAAGGCGTTGATGTACGAGCCAACACGTCAACGGTCGAAAGCAAGTTGCGAAATCAACCCGACGCAAAGTGCGAGTGGATTCTTTTGATCGAGGCAGCTGAACTCACCTTTCTGCAAGCGCTAAGGACTGGAGCTTGTTCGGACGCAGTTTTGCGCAAGCTGTCCCCAGGCGTGACCGTCGAGCGCGGCATCTATCGGCTGCAGTATGGATTGACTCACTCTGAAATGGGACAGGCCGGTTGACCGCGACGCGCAGAAAGAAAAAACCCAAAGCCTCCGGGGGCTCCTCAGCCCGAAATGTAGGCCTTCGCGATGTGGCCCGAGTTGCGGGTGTATCGACCGCCACTGTTTCCCGGGTCATGAACAGCCCGCATACGGTTTCGGAAGAGCTTCGTGCCCGAGTTGCTTCGGTGGTCAGGCATCTGGGATGGGTACCGCATGGCGCCGCCAGAGCCCTGGCGACCAAGCGTACCGGCACAATCGGCGCTGTATTCCCGACGCTCACCCACGGCGACTTCGCGCGCGCCATTCAAGGCTTACAAAGTGAGCTCTCCAAGACCGGGCGCACTCTAGTGCTGGCCTGCTCCGAATATGACTTGGAACAGGAATATAGCCAAATCCGGAAGTTGATCGAACGTGGCGTCGACGCTCTTCTCCTCGTCGGCGAAGCGCATCATCGCGATCTTTCCGAACTGCTGCAGAGAACTCGCATCCCTTACGTCAACACGTTCGTCTATAACTCTGCAACACACGGCACATGCGTTGGACCGGACAATCGAAAGGCGCTGTACGAATTGACCAGTTATCTGATCAAGCTCGGTCACAGACAATTTGGCGTCGTGGCGCAAAGCACACAGAACAACGATCGTGCAGAGGCGCGCCTCCACGGCATTCGGGATGCACTGGCGGAAAAGTCTATCGCCATCCAGCCGCGGCACTTTGTTCAAGGCTTCTGGACCATTAAGGAGGGCCGTCAACTCTTCAGGCGGCTGGTCGAACAGAAGCCATGGCCGACGGCAGTGATCTGCGGCAATGCATATCTCACGGTAGGCGCACTGCTCGAGAGCCAAGCCGCGGGTATTTCTGTGCCTACCGACATGTCCATCGTTGGCTATGATGACATCGAAATCATGTCTGAGCTGCCAATTCCCCTGACAACCGTGCGCGTGCTCAGCGATGAGGTCGGTCGGCGCGCGGCCCGACTTTTGATGGCCAAGCTCGAAGGTCAGGATTTCAAAGAGAATCTTGAATGCGACGCCGAGATCATTGTACGTCAATCCTCAGGCCCACCGCCACGATCCTAAAACCTGCTAAGCCAATTGCGCTGACGACGCAGAAGCTTCGTTCTAGAGCAAACCAAAGAACCGCAAGATGGCGTCGGCCTGCCCCGTCACCATCGCGTGGCCATTCATCGTCCTGCAGCCCGAGCGTGTGGCAAGCTCTATGAGCGGCGTGATCTCCGGCCGGGGAACGATATCGGCGACGAACAGCGTGTCGTCGAGGGGACCAACCTCGGCAGGCAACCCGTCTCCAGGCGACATGCCCGTCGGTGTTGCATTGACGAGCACGTCTCTGCCCGCCAATGCCGGCGGCCCCGGCCGTGCACTGCAGTTCGGATGCGATCGTGCGACTCGGTCCGCCAACCTCTGGGATCTATCTTCATCACGATCGAAGATCGTAATTTCCGCAGCGCCCGCTTCGGCGAGCGCATCTGCAATGGCACTTCCCGCACCGCCGGCGCCGATCAACATAATTGCCAAGCCCTTCGGGTCGAGCCCGCTTGCGCGCATGCCGCCGAGAAAACCCTTTCCATCAAACATGTCACCCGACCACTCCCCGTTTGCGTCACGCCGGATCGCGTTGATTGCACCAATGCGTTTTGCAGCGGGTAGTACGTTATCGACATGCGCGATGACGCTGTTCTTGTACGGCAAGGTCACGAGAATTCCGTCCAAGTTTGTAAGCGACTTGAGGCCTCGCATGCATTGGTCAAAATTGTCCGGCTTGGCGTGCAGTGGAATCATCACGGCATTTTTGCCCATCGCGCGAAACTTCTCATTGAACACCGTCGGTGATTTCACCTGCGCGATCGGATCCCCAATGATCCCGTAAATACGCGTGGCGCCATCAATCAATCGTGGCCGCATGTCGCTCACTGGATCAAACCTTCCGGATGGGATCCGCGCCATCCCATAAAAGCGCGTCGGCATACATCTTTGAATAGCGGAGCTCTGAGGCAGTGTTGATTTCGATGAGCTCTATGAACCCAGGCCAGCCCCGTTTGGGGTCTAAATATGCAACGCGGGTTGAAACGGGCGTCTCGTCGGTGAAGACGAGCTCGAAGCCGCGCTCGACGTAGCTGCTCAAATCATTGTCAAAGCGGTCTGATGCGATTCCCCAATGATGAAATCCGTAGCCTTGCTTATCGATGACCTCTCGATATACGGACGGCTGCTCGTCATGCTGCTGAATGAGCTCGATCATCACATGCCCCGAATAGGCGATCGCGATGCTCAATTCGAGCTTCTGGGGATTCCCGCGATACACAGGCTTTCGTGCTTGGAGCGGCCCGCGCAGGAACCAGGGTCCTAACTTCAAATCTTGAGCGTAAGACCGAACTGCTTTCTCGATATCGGGCACCGTATAGGCAATCTGGATGATGCCCCCGATCGGTTGGCCCACATTCAGCAGTGTCATGTCGGCACCTGGACAAGGTTACAGTCAGTAAAACGTGCTACGAAGCGCCTGTTTTGATCGGCTCACGATGAATTACGCCAAGGCGGGCGAAGTGGTCGTAGATCCTCTTGGAGTAATCGGCCAGGGCAGGAATCTCCCCGAGGGCCAAAGGCCGTGGTCGCGGAATAGCGATATGCAGCTCTTCGATGACTTCCCCTGGCGATGGCGACAGCACCAAGACTCGGTCCGACAAGCCCACTGCCTCCTCTACGCTGTGGGTAATGAACAACACTGTGGGGCGATCGGTCATCCACAATTGCTCCAGATCGGAGCGCACTTGCAGTCGCGTCAATGCGTCAAGCGCACCGAACGGCTCGTCCATAAGTAATACGGACGGGCGGAGTACCAGCGCACGCGCTAGCGAGACCCGCTGACGCATTCCGCCGGACAATTGATGCGGATACCGCTTAGCGGCGCTTGGGCTCAGGCCCAGGCGGTCAAAAAGCTCCCGAGTGCGCTCGCGAACAGGAGCCATCGGAAGCTTTCTGATGATGCCTTGCAGGAGGACATTGTCCTGCGCCGTCCGGAAATCCATCAACAAATGATCCTGGAAGACGATTCCAACGTCAGTCATCGCTCCATTGAGAGGTTTTCCGCCGACCCGCACAACGCCCGTTGTCGGCTCAAGCAGGCCGGCGACCATCAACAGCAACGTGCTCTTGCCGCAGCCGCTGGGACCGACAACCGAGACAAATTCGCCGGGCTGAATATCAATGCTGAGCGGGCGAAGCGCCTCGAACGGAGCAGCAGTCCCTACCCCGAATACCTTGCCGACCTGATCGATTTCCAGGCGCACACCGCGCGTTCCAGTGGCCTGTTTGCTGGTGTCGATCAAAGCTGACAACGATCGGTCGCCGCTATTTCGTCGGACAAGGGCGAAGCTCAGCGTCCGGCGGCAAATAATCGTATGTGTAGTATTTGGTCGCCGGAACGTCAGCGGGAAGGACGCCAATCGTGACGAAGCTCTTGACCGTATCGTCCCATTGCTGCGGTTGCGCCTTGCCGATGAACTTCGCATGATTGACGCACATCAAGAAACGGGTTGCCTCGATCTGCGCGGGCGCGAGTTTCTCATTGGCGTCCGGAAACATCTCTTTCATCGCCGTCACCGCCTCGGCGGGGTTGTCGAGCGTCGCGTACCAACCCTTGAGGCTCGCGGCCACGAATTTCTTGGCAGCCTCTGGATTCTTGGCGAGGAAGTCTTCTGAGGCGATGATCGATGTCGACACGGTCGGCGCGCCCGAGTCGATGAACAGATAGCTATCAAACTCCTGGCTTTGATTCTTCAGTTGGATATCGAACTGGTCAACCGATCCGAGAATGACTTCGACCGTCCCTTGGATCAACGCGCTGACCATCGCTTCCGGCGGCATATTGATCAGCTTAATGTCGCTTTCCTTGAGATGGTTTGCAGCGAGGACCAATGGAAATAGCGCAACCTGCGATCCCGCAGTCGGCATCGCGACCGAGCGGCCTTTTATGTCCGCCACCGACTTCAGACCGGTCTTCTTGAGTGCGGTCACCGCGTCGGGGTTGCCCTGAAGAATCGTGGTGAGAACCTTCAACTTCGCACCTTGCGAGATGAGCTTCATCACCGGAGCCGAGTCAGCAAATCCAATGTCATATTTGCCAACCGACAAAAGTTGCGCAGTGGTCTGCGAACCGTTGCCGGGCTCGATCGTCACATCGAGACCGCCTTCCTTGTAAAGCCCCTTCTTGACTGCGAGCTCGAAGCCGGCGTTGTACCCAGCCGGCGGCACATTCAGCAGAAAGGTCAGTTTGGTCTGCGCCATTGCCGGCGCGAGCCCAGCAGCGAAGACAACCGAAGCAGCGCATAATGCAACGGCAGCTGTCCGAGCAAGCGAAGCCAGCAGGTATCTTATTTGGATGGTATTTTTCATTTTGCTTCCTCCCAGTGAGTTATTTGCGCGAGTGCTCTCGAATTCGACTACGTCTTGCTTTGGCTGCGCATCCATGGCGCCAGGAAATATTCGGATACCTCGACTATCGAGTTGAGGCCCAAACCAATGATCGTGAGAAGAAAGAGAACCGCGAACACGCGAGTCGTGTCGAGATTCGCGGTGCCCTGTAGAAGGATATAGCCGAGCCCCTTGTTGGAGCCGACGAACTCCGCAACAATCGCCGCCGTCGCCGCGATGGTGGCGGACGTCTTAAGCCCGCCAAAGATTACCGGCAGCGCCGCCGGGAAGCGCAAAAATCGGAACGTCTGCCAAGTTGTCGCTCCCATCGATCGTGTCAGATAGAGCAGCCGCTGATCGAGAATCACAAATCCCGCCATGCTTGCCAACAGCAGCGGAAAGAATGTCAGCAGCAGCGTCAACATCACCTTCGAGGTCAGCCCGAAGCCGAGCCACACGACGAAAAGTGGGGCGATGGCGATCTTCGGCACCAGTTGGATGAATACCAAAAGAGGATACAGCATCCGCTTCGCCAGCGGCGAGAGCGCGATTAGCAAACCGAGCGGGATCGCCGTGATGACCGACAACGCAAAACCAAGCAGAATCTCTTGAATCGTGATCCAACTGTGCGTGATGAAGCTGTCACGGTCCGAGACGATCCGCGGCAACACGTCCTGGGGTGGCGGCAGAAGATAAGAGGGCACTTTGCCGATTGCGACCGCCGCCCACCACGCTGCGATAAGGACAATAAACACGATGGCGGGCAGCAACGCGTTGAGAAAGCGAAACAGAAATCGCTGGCCACGTGATGGACCCATGGTTGCCGGCCCCACATCTTCACGCTGGTCAGCGAACTTTGAACTCATGGTGAAGTCGGCTCAGGCTTGATTCCGCCCAACCCGGCTATGTAACCGATTACATTTTTGAACGCAAGAACCGGGTCACCGAGCGCAAGTCGCCAGTTTTCGGCGGAAAATCAGTGGTATTAGACCCCACGCTCCGTTTGGTCTCAGGTGCGGATTTAAGTCCCGATTTCGTACCGCGGCAGCGTGCAAATTGGGAGGTCTGTTTTCAAGAAAATCCGGCACTGGTTGGCGTGTCGCCGCCGGGCTCATTCAATTCGCAAACGCTTTTCTGCATTAAGCAGCGTGGGCCACACGTGCACAGATGCGGGAAAGGGATTCTCAATCCGAGCCGACACTATGCCCAGAAAGGGGATACCGACATCGTGCGCTGCCATATATTCAGTGATGGAATCCCCCACGACTAACATTTCCTTGCGCGCGTAACCTTCTCCCATGGCGATGCGATGGAAAGCGTCGCGCTTCGTAGCCGGCGCGCCCTGAATGCTCCGGAAGAACTGCGTCAATCCTCGCTCCTGAATGACCTGATGCAATTCGCCGACCGGCGTGCCCGATACGACGTGCATTGCGACCTTGCCACTCGCCCGGCGTAGGAGTTGTTCGGCTCCTTCTATAAATGGGCAAGCCAATACCGCTAGTATCGGATCAGCGCCTGAACCGCCGCCTCGGGATCCTTCAATCCCTCGTCCCAAGATTTCTGGATGCCGGCGATCAGTTTGCGGCAGAGCTCGGGGCTTTCCTTGATCGTGTCTGGATGGGTGACCACCCCCGAGCCGAGCGTCGGAACGCCTAGCTCGGCGAACATCGTCGCGCGGGCCGGCACGCCGATGCTTCGGAGACTGACCGCCTGATCGGACGCGCCGCCCAGCATGAGATCGACCCGGCCCGCCCGCAGGGCGGCTGGCGCGGCGGTGCCATCCATGAACACCATTTCAACGTCGCTCGGCTTGAGATTGTTGGCCGCCAATACCGCCGGCCACATCTGCGTGTTGCCGTCGCCGGGAGTCGCTGAGATTTTCTTGCCAATCAGGTCCTTGCCAGATTTGACACTCGCCCGCCCCTCGATCCAGATCACGGCGAGATTGCTGTAGGCCATCACCATGATGGTCTTGATCGGGACGCCCTGGGCCCCCGCAACGAAGACCGCAGATTGGTCCGCCCAAACGAACTTGTCGTTCTTTGAGCCGGCTTGGCGCACCGTGGCGCCAGAGCCCTTGCCCTGATCCAGTTGCAGATCCAAGCCAAGGTCTTTGAAGTACCCACGCTGAACGCCCATTACGATCGGCGCATAGTTGCCAACCCATGTCCAGTTGAAGCGAAGATTCGTCTTCTCAATCGCCTGCGCGAGATCCGGGCGGATGCCCGCCAAAGTGCATCCGGCCATTGTCAGGCTGGCGGTCAGCAAATCACGTCTCGCGAGCATGTAATCCTCCCGTGGCTAGGATGAAGATGGCGGCTCTTGAGGCTTCTTCGCTCAGTATTGGATGACGCCCTGCTCCATAAATCGCTCGATGATGGATTCGCAGTAATCCGAGAAGGCCTCGCTGGCCATCACCGCCTTGTCTCGCGGGCGCGGAAGATCGACGTCGATGATGTGATCGATACGCCCCGGTCGCGGCGTCATCACAATGATCCGGTCGGACAGGGCGACCGCTTCCGAGATGCTGTGTGTGATAAACAGGACGGTGGGGCGGCGTTCGAGCCAGAGTTTCTCAAGATCGATGCGGATCTGTTCGCGCGTGAGGGCGTCGAGAGCGCCGAACGGCTCGTCGAAGAACAGAAACGGCGGCTCATGGACGAGCGCGCGACAGATTGCTGCGCGTTGCTTCATGCCGCCGGACAACTCGTGCGGATATTTGTTTTCGAACTGCGCGAGACCAGTTCGAGCGAGCAGTTTGTGCGCCTTTTCCCGGATCTCGTGCCTGGAAAGCTTCCTCACCTCGGCCTGCAGCATGATGTTGTCGAGAACCGTCCGCCAATCGTAAAGAGCGTGGTCCTGGAACACGATCCCGACGTCCGTGAACGGTCGGTCCACGATCTGGCCATTGATTTCGATGCGACCGGACGACGCGTGTTCGAGGCCGGAGACCAGAAGCATCAGGGTGCTTTTACCACAGCCGCTTGGCCCTAGGACCGAGAGGAACTCACCATGTCCCACGTCGATCGAGACATTGCGAAGGGCGACTATGTCGCCGTCATTCGCGGGATAGACCTTGGAAATGGCCTCGATCTTGATCTCGGGCTCCCGGACCTTTTCAGGCACAAGGGCGTTGCCGCCGGCCAACGCCAAGATGGGAGTCCTCGCCATCGTCTGGCCCCTACGTCGCTGCGCCAACGCGCCGGGAAACGTGCCACCCAGTTGCGAGCCGTTCGGCGGTCTCGACTAAGAAATAGAGCGCAACGCCGGTGAAGCAGAGCAAGAGCATCCCGGCGAAAGCGAGCGGTGTATTCATCTCGCCGTTCGCGACCAGGATGAGATAGCCCAAGCCCTGTTGCGACGCGATGAACTCGCCAACGATGGCGCCAATCGACGCCGATGCCATAGCCATCTTGAGCCCGGCAAAAATATTCGGCAGCGCGTGCGGGAGACGCACCTTGAAGAACAACGTCACCGGCCCGGCGCCCATCGAGAGGGCGACGCGGATCGGTTCGGGCCGAATGGACGTGAAGCCCACGATTGATTGGATCACGATCGGGAAGAAAGAGATCAGGAACGCGATAAGAAGTTTAGGCAGGAAGCCGAATCCAAACCAAATGACGAACAGCGGCGCAATCGCGACCTTCGGGATCAGCTGAGAGAAGACGATGATTGGATAAATGGTTCGGTTGAAAAAGGGCCAGAACGAGATCGCCAACGCCAGCGGAATCCCGATCAGGGCCGACAAAAAGAAGCCAGACACGATGACGGTCAGCGTGGCGCCCGCGTGGTTCGCCAGAATGCGGGCGTGATCGCCGATTTGCGCCAGTACCTCGCTTGGGGGCGGCAGAAGATAGCCGGGGATTTTGAACAGGCGCACGGCACCTTCCCAGACGAACATTAAAAGCACGATTGCAATGATGGGATTGGCGGCACTTCGCCAAGCCTTGGCACGTCGCGAACCTGCCATGACGTTTTTCCTTACCGTCGGCGGATTCATTCCGCCGGAACTTGCACACCCTCTTGCGCATTGCGGGCGTCCGCGAACGCGGCGTCAAATACGACTTTTCTCGCCAGCAGATCGTTGATGCTGTCCGGTGTATATCCGTGTTCGGCAAGGATTTCGCGCGTGTGCTCGCCAATCTTGAGGCCCTTCACGCGCAACTCGGGGATTTTGCCGTCATACCGGTTCGGATGGTTCACCAGCTGGACCGTCCCATCATTGATCTTGGTCGGCCGGAATATATCCATCGCCTGAACCTGCGGATCATCGGCGAGATCGTCGAAGTCCTGAACCGGCCCGTACCAGATCGCATGCTTGTCGAATGCGGCCGCGACTTCGGCATAGGTCCGACTTTTGAGGACCTTTGCGAACGTGCTCGCGACAATGTCGCGGTCGTTGTAGGGATGGCGAGTCTGGATCGCCCGGAGCTCATCGCTATTGAGCGCTTCCGCCAACTTCGGTAGCGGATTCGTGGACACCGCCATCTCGGCGTCCTTGCACTGGTACACGCCGTAGGGCGCGTGGTGATACCAGCTCGCGATGTGCGGATCGCGGTTGAGGATTTGCATGCCCGGCCGGGTCGACAGGTAGAGCGTGAGTGGTTCGGTCTGAATGTCGAACCCGGCGGCGAACAGGGAGCCTTCGACCCGTGTCCCCTCGCCCGTGGTCAGCTTGCGGACATAGGCTGCCGTGATGCCCATGGCCAACAAGGCACCGCCGTGCTGATCGATGATTGCAGACCCCACCGGGCGGGCGCGACCTTCTTCCGTGCCGGTCGCGCTCATCAGTCCGGTGCGGGCCTGGATAATGAGGTCTTGGGATTCGCGCGGCAGCAAGCCCGCTAATGCCACCCGGCATTTTCGCGGCGGCCTGGCGGCGGGCCCGCTCACCGCCCAACGGCTCGATCTTGATGATTTGTGCGCCCATATCGCCCAAGTACTGGGTGCAGGCAGGTCCCTGCAGAACATGGCAAAAGCTGACGACCTTCATCGAATTCAAAAGCATGTCATCTCCGTTGGTTGGCGACCGCGCTTGCGCATCGAGCGGCTATAGTCTTGTTCGTCGGTTCGGCGGGCACCCAGCCCCGGTACTTGGGGTGATCCGGGCCGATCGGCAGCTGGACCGCCTGCCCGGTGTCGTTCGAGTGATAGCAAGCGGTGATGAGTTCGAGAGCGGCGCGGGCATCGGCCAGCTCGACGGGGAGTGGCGCGCCGGTATGGATCGCTTCGTGAAACAATTCGTATTGGCGGGCAAACCATGCCCTTTGCGGCTTGACTTGCTTCATCTTGGCTTCGATCGCGCGGCCGATCTCCGGCGTTTTTGGGATGATAGTCCAGGGATCCTCGCCGGGTTTGGATGAGTCGTCGTCAAAGCCAACCTTTTCGAACGTCACGTTCTCGAAGCAGAAGCGTAGACGGGCCACTTGCCGCGCCGAACCTAAGTTCGCGCTGAGCGACACCAAAGACCCGTCCGCCATCTTCAAACTGGCGACCGCGCAATCTTCGACCTCGATCGGATTGACCCTGGTGGTCTTGAATGCCGCGACGACAGCGGCGGGTCCCAGCAGCCAAAAAACCAGATCATGAATATGGATCGCTTGCGTCACCAAGACGCCACCAAGCTCGCTCGCGAACTTGCCGCGCCATGCCACCGAATAATAATCGCGGCCCCGTTGCTTCGAGGTCTCTATCGTCGCTACGAAGTGCTTGCCGGCAAGGCCCGACTGAATGACGTGCCGGACCTTGGCGATGCCGTTGCCGAACCGGTATTGAAACACTGGCATCACGCGACCCTTCGCCGTCTTGGCGGCCGCGATCATCCCGTCAGCAAGCTCAAGCGAGCTGGTCAGCGGCTTCTCGCACACGACATGCTTGCCAGCTTTGAGAGCGGCCAGGACCATCTCGTAGTGCAACGACGGCGGCGTGCAAATGGCCACGACGTCGACGTCCGGCCGCCTGATGACCTCGTCAAAGCTGGTCAGGGCATTTGAAATTCCGTATCGCCCAGCAAATTCGTTCGCCTTGACAGGATCGACGTCACAGCAGGTGACAATCGAATAAAGCTCGGGAATGTGAACGAGACCGTCACGAGTGTGCCAATCGGCCACCCATCCGCAACCGATGACGGCGACATTCAAACGTCGCATAGAAACTCCTACGACTCACTCGCCCGAGGGGCGGGATGTTCGACGCGTCCGCCCAATGGAGCTCAGAACTCGCCGGTAAACTTCGGCGGCCGCTTTTCCAGGAAAGCCGCGAGGCCCTCCGCACGGTCAGCTGATGCGTGGTTGCGCATGATCGAATAGCGCTCGAACGCCAGCCCATTCTGCAGCGTCGCGCCGACCGCAACGGCGATGCAGGCCTTCGACGAGCGGACGGCAAAAGGCGCGCGGCTGGCGATCACTTCGGCGATTTCGCAGGCACGGCGCACCGTATCCTTGACCTCGCAAATCTCGACCGCATAGCCCACGCGGAACGCCGTCTCGGCATCGATCGGGTTTCCCGTCATGATCATGTAGGCGGCCAAATTGGGCCCCACCTTGCGCGGCAGCCGCTGGGTGCCACCGTCACCGGGCATTCCTCCCGTTTTGACTTCGGGCTGACCGAATTGCGCGTTTCGGCCTGCCACGACGAAGTCGCAGCACATCGCCAATTCGTTGCCGGCGCCGAACGCGTAGCCATTGACGGCGGCGATCAGCGGCTTCGGAAAATTGTCGATAACCCGCCAGGCGTCCACGCGCTTCGGATCGTTGACGACGGCAGTAACGCCGCCCTTTTGCATATTCTTGAGATCAGCGCCCGCCGAGAACGCCGCGTCATCGCCCGTGATGACGACGGCGCGGGTATTGTTGTCATGCTGCGCCTCGACGAGCAGCCGCGCCAGCTCCAGCACCATCGGATTGCTCAGGGCATTGCGCTTCGCCGAGCGGGTGAAGCGTATCAACAAGACGTGCGGCGAAGGCCGCTCGCTCTGGACATAGGCTGCATCGTCCTGCGCAGCAATGTTCACGTCATACCTCGCTTGCGCTGTCGCGCAACGTTCACTTGGCGGGCGCGAGCTCTTTGGCGGATGCCTTCGGCTTCTCGACAAACTTCTCGCCGGCCGGCAAGAATATCGGATCGTTGAGATTAAACTCCACGAATGCCTTGTCGATGTCTTCGCGATCGACGTTCAGAATGGTCGGGAAAGGCGCGCGCACCACGTAGTTCTTCAGGACGCCCTGCTTCATGAGAGTGTATTTCGTGCGGACGCGATAGTCGCGGATCGGGTGACGCCAGCAGATGCGGGCAAGTGGCCCGAGGCGATGCCATATCGCGTAGGCTTCGGTCGCCTTTCCTTCCGTCGCGTATTTGTGCATGCAGACCAACGCATCGGTTGCGGTCGCCGCAAAACCGATCAGCGCGCCGTCGCAGCCCATCAACATCGCTTCAAGGATAAAGGTGTCGCTGCCGGTGAGCGAACCGATCCGTCGCTTCGCTGCGTGGGCTTCCTTGATGTTGTCGAGGGTCAGGTCGACGTTGAACGACGCGTCCTTGATCGCAACGATGTTCTTGATCTGGGAAAGCGCGGTGATCGTTCCACGCGGGTAGTTGCAGAAATTCGTCTGGAACGCGAGCATCGGCACATCGACCACTTCTGCAACAGCCGAATGATAGTCGACGATCATTTGTACGGTCGGCGCGCTCAAGAACGCGGGTACTGGCGGGAAAATGACTAAGCCTTCGGCACCTGCATCGACGAGGCGCTTGGCATGCTCGACTGCAGCGGCGGTGTGGGTGACATTGACGCCTGAAAGAAGCGTGCAGTTGCCCTTCAGGGCCGCCTTCACGCGGCGAATGACGTCAAGCTGCTCAGAAATCTCTAATGAACTAACCTCGCTGAGCGCCATGTTCATGGCGATGCCCCGAGGACGGCCGGCGGCCACCTGGACGATGTAGCGATCGAGCATATCCCAGTCGATTGCACCGTTCTCACGGAACGGGAGGACAGGGGCCGGGATGATGCCAGACGACAGAGGGTGAGACATTGCCGATCCTTTCAGTGGCGATGGGCCTTCAGCGGAATAATCGCGATAGGGGATGCAAAACGTGCCAAAACTATGCTAAGATAACGTTGTCTTATTCATTATTTTTAAAGTGGAGCGCGGTGGATGTCAATTCGAATGACGAAATTGTTGGCGCCCTCTTTGGACCGGCGCCTTGAAACACCGTCATGCTTTGACGACACTACCGCTCCGATTCTCCTGGAGTTTCAGCGTTGAGCGAACGTGGCAGCGGCCAGCAGGCGAGGCTTAGCGACGTTGCTCGCAAAGCGCGGGTCTCGGTGAGCACCGCCGCACGGGTGCTGCGCGGGTCATCGTATCCCGTCGCCCCCGAACTCCAGAAGCGCGTGAGGGATGCCGCCGAGAAGCTCCGTTACGTACCCAACCTGCTGGCCAAGAAGCTTCGTGGTGGCGAACATCCGTCGCTTGGCTTGATAGTCGGCAACATGCGGGACCCGCATTTCGGCCAGATCGCGCAGACCGTGACCAAAGCCGCACGTGAACGCTCATTGATGGCGATGGTCGCCAACATGCAGCGCGATCCGCAGCAGGAGCTGGCGATGGTCCGCGAACTGTGGGAACACCGGGTCAATGGGATCATTTTGGCTGGTGGCGGCTTCGATCAGCAGACCTACAAGGGCGAACTCGCCGCGCTGGTAAAGCAGTTGACCCGGTCGGGCGTCGTCGTGGTCTCGCTGGGCGACCGCGGGATCGCGATGCCGGTGTTTTCCGTCGACAATGAGGCCGTCGCGGTGTTGCTGGCGCGTCGCGCCGTGGAGCTCGGGCACACCGAGATCGGCATTTCGACCGGTCCGAGCAATAGCCATGTGACGCCGCAGCGCCTGCGCGGGTTCAAGAAGGTATTCGGCGCCGCCGGCGCCCGGTCGACGATTGTCCACACCACGTTCGGCATCCCCGGCGGCATCGAGGCCCAGGAAAAATTGCTCGCGGCCAACCCTAAGATCACGATGATCATCGCCAACGCCGATACGCTGGGTGTCGGCATCGTCCAGGGATTGTCGGCACGGGGTGTCCGCGTTCCGGATGACATCTCCGTCATGAGCGCCGGTAACACGATCTACGCGGAAATCTGCACGCCTCGGCTGGTGACGGCCGACATCTGCCTCGCGCAATGCTGCGAGGCGGCGGTCCAATACATCCACGAGGCCATCGCCGGCGAGAGACCCACAATTCGCGAACCTCCCGTCCCAAAGCTCATTGATGGCGACTCGGTCCGCACGCTTGAAGCGAGACGCATCCGCGCTGTTTGACCACCGCCGCTCCAGGGCCCACGCTCACCGGTCCAGCAGGATCGTGTGTTCGGCCGAAAATAAAACCGTTACCGCCTCTCCTTCCGTAACAATCTCAGTGGGTGGCCGGCGGACGATCACGCGATTGCCCTGGCAATCGATGAGATATTCGATGAAATCGCCGTGGAAGAGTCGGCGCCGCACGCGTCCTTCAAGCGCGTTGCGATCGTCCCGATGGCCAAGCCCGCGGCGGATGTCGATGAGCGCCGTTCGCACGGCGATGGTCGTGGCCGTGCCCGAAGCGGCGCCCGCATAGCGAGCGGTGAGCCGCGGGCCGGTTGCCAGCTGAAACATGACAAATCCGTTCTGCGCCCCCGAACCGACGATCGTGCCCGACAGGAGGTTGGCCGATCCGACGAAGTCGGCGACGAAACCGCTGACTGGCTGGTTGTAGATTTCGTCCGGCGTCCCGATCTGCTCGATCCTGCCGTCGTTCATGACGATCACGCGATCGGAGATGGCGAGCGCCTCTTCCTGATCATGCGTCACGTATACCGACGACACGCCGAGCCGTTGTTGAAGCTCCTTCAGCTCAAGGCGCATGCTGGCGCGCAGTTTCGCGTCGAGGTTCGACAGCGGTTCGTCGAACAGGACTACCGCCGGCGAGAACGCGATGGCGCGGCCAAGCGCGACGCGCTGTTGCTGACCACCGGACAGTTTCGACGCTGGACGGTCGGCGGCATCATGCAACTGGACAAGCTGCAGCGCCTGATGCGTCTTCGTCTCGATTTCTTTTTGCGGAATGCCCCGGACCCTGAGTCCGTATGCGACGTTTTCAAATACGGTCATATGCGGCCAGATCGCATAGGATTGGAAGACCATGGAGACGCCGCGCCTTTCCGCAGGCACGTTGATGCGATGCTCAGCCGAAAAGACCGGCGTGCCGTCAAGGATGATCGAGCCTCCGGTCGGCCGCTCGAGGCCCGCGATGCTACGCAGCGTGGTGGTCTTGCCGCACCCGGACGGCCCCAACAACGTGATGTGCTCGCCCCGCCGAACCTCGAAGCTGATGCCCTTGACCGCGACGTAACCGCCATACGAGATGACGAGATCGGAGACGGCGATCATCGGCGGCGCGGGCGCTGGTGTGGACATCAGACGCCCTTCACGTATTTTCCGGCGACGCGCAGAAGGAGGACGACGGCCGCCAGCATCGCCGCCGTCTGAATCATCGCCATCGCCGCTGTCAATTCCGTGCCCGCGCTCGACCATGAGCTGACGATGGCCGGTGCGATCACTTTGGAATTCGGGCCCATGAGATAGATCGACACACCGATTTCGCGAACGCTGGCGATGAAGATCAGTAACCACGCCGCAACCAACCCTGGCCGCAGCAAGGGAAGAGTGATCGTCTTCATGCGATGGGCCCAGGTCGCGCCGCAGACCTGCGCACATTCCTCCAGGCTCTTGTCGATCTGTAGGACCACGCCGCTCAAGGTGCGCACGCCTAGCGGCATCAAGACCGTGAAGTAGGCGATGGCCAGAACCCACAGCGTTCCATAGAGCGGGATCGGGATGTTCAGCCAAGCCGTCAGTAGCGCGAGGCCGAACACCAAACGTGGGACGGACTGTGGGAACATGACGACATATTCGATGGCCGCTCGGCCTGGCAGGCGACCGCGGTAAATAATCCAAACCAGTATGGCCATGACGAAGACGCCGATCGTTGCGACGCCGACACCAAGGGCCAAGCTGTTGATGAGCGCGCTGCGGACTGCATCGAGCGTGAACGCCGTCTTATAGTTCTGCAGCGTGAATGACATCTGGTCGACGATGACCGTCGCAAACCGCAGGAAGGACGTGAGGAGAAGAGCCGCAATCGGCAAAACGACAGCGACGAAGACATACAGCCAGCATATCGCCGCCAGACCGTAGCGAGCGGGTCCTACATCGATCGGGCGCGGCTGGAAGGCCTTGCCGCTGATCGTCGCGAATGTGCCGCGGCGGACCATCCACCGATAGAACGACAGAGTGACGAACATGACCCCAAACAGGGCAACGCCGAGAGCAGACGCCTTTCCATATTCGGGAGGATAGGACAGCGTATATTGCCAGATCGCGGTTGTGACCACAAAAAATCGCCCCGGCAGACCGAGAACCAGCGCCGCCGCGAACGAGCCAAGCATTTCGGCGAAGACGAACACAGTCGCGCCGAGGAGTCCGGGAAGGACCAATGGCACCGTGATCTTGAAGAAATGAGGGGTCCATCGACTTCATGACCGTCGAAATCATGACGAAGGCGACCGTTCCTTCGAAAAGCGCCATGACCCACGCGATGCCGAACGGCGTGTAGATGTCGAGGAGGTCCGGAACGCCGATGCCGCGCAAAATCTGGTTCAAGAAGCCGCTTTTCGGAGCAGCGAGGATGCTCCAGGCCAGGGCTCCCACCAGCGGCGTGAGATAAAAGGGTATCTCGAGAAACCGTTCAAGGAACGCGGCCGCCGGCACATTCGTCCGGGTCAGTATCCACGCCAGCACGAAGCCAGCCGCCACCGCCATGACGGTCGCGGTGATCGCAACGTATCCGGTGTTCAGCAGAACCGTGACGCCGAGCGATAGATCGGCAAAATTATCCAGGCCGATGTCGGTCGGCGGAAACGTCTGCGGATCGCCAACATTGATCGATTCCGCGAGCAGGAAGAATAGCGGATAGACAATCAAGCCGACGCAAACCAGAGCGACCGCTGCGCTCGCCAGGAGCTCGAATTTCATCGCGCCGCTTGATCGCCAGCGCGAGGCGGTCGAGGCTGAACTTTGCATGCGCATAAAGAAATGCTTCGCCGGGCCTACTTCAGCCCAGTAATGTGATCCCACTCCGCGTTGAATTCGCGCTTGCTGGCGAGGAAGCCGTTCCAATCGGTCGGAAACAGCAGCTTGTGCTGCGAGGCGGCAACGCCCCCGGGAGGTGGAGCGGCGTCGTCGCGGGGAGAATTCAGGAACAAGGCCTCCTGCATAACTTTTTGGCCGATGGGAGACAGGAACCAATCGAGGAAGAGACGCGCGGCTTGAGGATTGGGCGCCTTGTCGATGATCCCCCACACCTGCGGGCTCGCGGGCACGCCTTGCGTGGGGAAGACGAAGTCGAGCGGCGCGCCTTTCGCTTTGAATTCTAGATAGCCGGAGTATTGCGCGCCGATGACGAGTTTGTCCTCGCCGTTCACAGCCCGGTCGTATTGTTGCACGTAGGAATCGAAGGCTTTCGGCTTCTGGCTGGTCAGGCCGTTCCAGAAGTCCTTTCCCATGACTTCACGTACGGTATACCAGACGAAATGCTGCACGCCGGAATTCGACGACTTAACATTCATCGTTCCCGCATATTTCGGATCGAGGATGTCCGCCCAGCCTTTCGGCGCCTGATCGGCTGGCAATAGCTTGGGATTGTAGGCAATGGCGGCCAGCGCCAGCTGCGCCCAGGTGAAATAGCCCTCCGGCTTGCTTTTGAACTCGGGTCGGTATGCCGCCATTTGCGGCGAGACGTAACGGGCGTACCCGTTCCTCTTCAGAAAATCGTTCGCCAGCACGACGTCGACGTTGACGAGATCGGCAAGATACTGGCCGGCCTGCCGTTCCGACTGAAGTTTCGCGTACAACGACGCGCTCAGGGCGCGCACGTAGGTCGGCTGGATCTTTGGAAACGCCGCGTTGAATGCGGCGACAATCTTTGCCTGTCCCTGCTCGACATCGGTCGAGTAGATGACCAGCTTGCCCTCCTCTTCGGCTTTTGCGACATCGGCGCAAGTGCGGAAGCCGGCCACTTCGCGCGGCGACGGACAAACCGCGTCCTGCGCGTGGGCATTTAAGGCGACCGGCCCAATCATCGCGGCGGCGCCGACCAGGCTTAGGATCCACCGTTTCATTTCCGTAGACAACGTTGTCTCTGATGTTTTCTTGTATGCGGGACATCCGCGCCCATGTCAACCTCTTCGATGCACCGAAAGCCGTGCTGTAGCCTCCGCCAAGGCGACGAAGAGACAAATTTACATCGCCACGCCACATGAACGCACAGGCGGTATACGCACGCACGAAGTGCGCAACCTTCACCATTTGGCGAGTAGCCAGGCACTGACTTTCTTGGCACTAACGCTCGCGTGCTGCCCGGGTGTTGCCCCTTCGTGGCCCAACTTGCTGACCTCGCTTGGGCAAGAAGATCGTGGTTCAAGATCAAAGATTTGAATGTATAGGCCCAAAACTGTGACTCTCGACCGTCAGATTATTGATCTGGTGGACGTCAGAGCGGAACATCAACATACGACAACGTTAGGCTACCGGCATCGCCAAGCGAATCCGTGTGTTGGTGCTGCCGGGATTACCGCCGAAAGGCGACGTTATTAATTGGGCTAACACTGGCGGCACGCGCGAAGCGCTCGATGCGCTGATCACCGAGGCTCAGGACTGGAAAGCGCCGACTACCAAGGAAGGCAAACAACAAGCCGCGACGCGCGAGGATGAGCTACTGGCGGCGCTCGACAGGGCGCAAGGTCTCGACCGCGCCCGCAAGCGCAAAGAGGCCGCCAAAATTCTCGGCGTGACCGGTCCCGAGATTGACGCTGAGCTTCGGGCGCGCCACGAGGCGGCGCCACTATACGGCCATTGGATCGTCGAGCCGTGGCCCGATCCCGTTGAGGGTGACAGCCTGCTTCGCGATCTCATCCGGCGCATTCACCGGCATGTCGTCTGTGTGCCCGAAGTATCTCTCACCAGCGCGCTTTGGGTCTTGTTCTCGTGGGTGCATGACGAAGCTGCCGTTCATAGCCCAATGTTGCTAGTCACCTCCGCCGAGGCGGAATGCGGGAAGACGACGCTCTTAAACCTTGTCTCGTACTGGATGCCGCGCGCGATTGCGTCGGTCGAGATCAGCAGGGCGGCGCTCTTCCGTGCCATCAAGCTGTGGTCGCCAAGCTTCGCGATCGACGAATTCGACGACGTACTGAAGGCGACAGGCGACAGCGAGAAGGCCGAGCTGCGCAGTGTCATCAATTCCGGCCACACTCGCGGTTCAGGGGTGCTGCGCTGTGTCGGCGATGAGAAAACGCCGGAACTGTTTCCGACGTTCGCACCGAAGGCGCTCGGAATGGTGGGGCGCAAGCTGCCGGTCACCACTCTGGGCCGCTGCATAGTCGTCGAGCTGCGCCGCCGGGCCAAGGACGAGAGGATCGATGAATTCGCCCACAAAGACGATAGCGAATTAGAAAGTCAACGCAGCCGTCTGCTCCGCTGGTCGATGGACAATGTTGACGCTTTGCGTGACGCCACTGTCGCCATGCCCGAAGGCTTTCACAACAGGCGGGCTAATAATTGGCGGCTGTTGTTTGCAATTGCGGATCTCTGCTCCGGTGTTGAGGATTTTGGTGATCAGGCTCGCTTCGCTGCCGTCAAGCTTGAGGGTGCATCTGACACCAGCAGCATCGGCGTCCGTCTGCTGGCCGACATCAAGCGCATCTTCGATGAAGACAAGTGCGAGGCGATCCTGTCGGCGACGTTGGTAGCTCGGCTCAAGGAGGATCCGGAAGCGCCGTGGGCAGAATGGAACCACGGCAAGGGCCTGACCCAGAACAGTCTCGCCGTCCTCCTTGGTGGCGGTGGCGGCCGAGGCCGTGGCAGCCGTGGCGGCTTCCGTAAACCATGCCTGTGTTATAATCGGCGCCGGTGTCCGCCTACCTCCCCAGTGCCTCGCAGATTTTGAGGCGGTTGTGAACGCGGTCCATAGGGCCGCTCCGGCTGCCGCCATCGCCTTTAATACGCGGCCCGAAGACAGCGCCGATGCCGCCGCGCGACGGTTGCTGGCCGGCTGACCGGTGCTCTGCCGCCAAGTTGCTCAGCAAGGATGAGGCCCGAAGGATTGCAGTGAATATCGCGTAGTTGCCGGTGAATATTGACCGGAACGCTAAATACAAATCGAATGCGCGGGATAAGGGAGAAACTCGCTAGTAAGGATAGCGCCTCAGATGCCTAGTCGACGGAGCGGGGGCTCGGTACTGCGGATTGGCCCCACACGACCCGCCAACCGCGCTCACGGTGGCCAAGCATTGTTGATACGTTGAAAACCCACAATTCGTAGCACCTCCGCGAAAGAAATTGTAATAGGCACACACGCGCGATGAGACGCGTCGGATCGCAGTGAACATTGCGAAGCTGCCGGGGCTATAGTTGCAAATTGCGGGCTGGGCATTATCGAACCGTGCTTGCCATCACCCGCGAAGGCCCCGCCTTCCAGGCGCGCCTGGAAATCTTAGTCTCGTTTAGCCCGTCCAATCCCATACTGATCGCCGACTCGGTTGATCTGTCCGTCCGCAAAATCTATTTCGATCACATCCTCTGATGAACCAATTAGGCCAACAGATGTATGTGTGCGAACGTTAAATATCTCTGTCCCGTCATCGCTGCTTTTGCTGGGCGCAACGTAAGCATAATCGCCCTTTAGATCGAACGTCACCCAGTGCGTTCCCCGTTGGCTTCTCAGGCTTAGCTGCTCGTTAAACCTCGGAGCCATCGGATCCAACATGCTCCAGACATAAATGTGTGAATCATTGCTACTTTCCCAGATTTCGCTCTCGTCCGGAGTCCAGCCGATTCCGTGCAGCAGCCCCGGCTCTCCAGTCGGATGATCTGGAATAGTCGCGGAGACGATTCGGCCCGTTTTGATGTCGGCTACTTGCATTCCCCAGAGGCCGGTCACGTTATTCACAACATGCCGGCTCACGCTGTCGACTGCATACGGCCCGAGGATTCCTGAATAAGGCCCAATGCGCGAGACCGCGTAACTGCTCGGATCGATCATATAAAGGTAGTTGCCGCTTCCGTCGCTAGCTTTGGTCTCTTGAAAAAGGGGTCCAGACAGCGGGAATTGTGTGTCGTGCGATCGACTAGAAAAATACACCTCGCGAACAACGTCGCCACTGTCTGCGTCTAAAACGTTGATGTAATCCGCCGAACCACCTTCCCACGTCGGGACATACAGCAGCTTTCCGTTTGGATGAATTGACAACCTATCGACGCCGGGATCGATTACTCTGTTCCACTGGACCGTATCGTCATGAACGCTGAGGCAATAGATCATTCCGACGCCCGAGCGAGTCCTGTAGGTGACGTAGAGCTTGCCTGTTATGGCACTAACCGCCACGCCTTTAACGTCGTCCACATCTGAGACCGTTGGAATTGTCTTAAGAAGACTGTGCCCGCGATCGATGTCGTAAACTGAAATGGATCCGCGATTGGCGGCAGATTGGTTGACAGCGTATAGAGTGCGCGATGTGGACAATGCAGTTGCGGCAATCAATGGGGGGCTTGCCGAGATCCCGACCGTCAGGCACACCACTACCGCGAAGAACGCAGCGGTGTAGAGAAGACGAGCGTATTGGGATTCCAACGCCATAGGCCACAGTATCCGATCACGCTGGCGCCCGTCACTCCTCCGATATCGCGCCGAACTGTGACGCAGACACATCCTGGCCGCGGTGCCACGGCGCAACAGCGAGAGGCGGGAGGGAGAGCTGCACCCGCTAGGGTCGCCACAGCACGACTATCTGCGACTGCAGGATGAGCTGATCGCCAAGCCGTGACTTCGTTAGGCTCAGAGGGTGCACCCGTCCGCTTTCATTCGTGCTGGCGGCTTCGGCCATGAGAGGGCCGTTTCCTTTTTAGTCCGGACCCAAGGGCTCCATCCCCTTTTTCGTTCGGCTCGACGAACTGTGACGCAGGGCACAGCACGCGCGCTGCGAATCGCAACAGATTGCGCCGCGATTCGTGGAGGGGGACATGGCGAATCTGGTGCTGCTGGTGGGCCTGCTGGTGCTGATCGCGATCCTGGCGGCGCGACTCGAAACCCCACAGCCGCGCGAGAGCACGCCGCAACACGTCTATCTCCGCCTGCACAATGACGATGGGCTTGTCGCTAAGCCTTGACCGATCATTGGAGGGCCATCCTCTCTCGCTCTGACCGTTTAGGAGCGGATGGGGAATAGCGATTGACATATATCGCCTCGGCAAGACCATGGTCACATGGTCGCCTTCACCGATTCGCAGCTTCGGGCCCTCTGGGCCGCCGCCGACCGCCTACCGTTTGAGAAGCGCGGCGTCTTCGTTGAGCGGGTTGTTGCGCGGCTGGAGCTGCACCGTGACTTCACCGATGCTGATCTCGACGACGCGATGCGTGCAGCATTGACAGGACTAGTCCAATCGGCGGCCTGATGGCGCACCTCCGCTCCGCCGCCTGGTCGATCGAGGGCAACGATGCCCGCAGTGCGCCGCCCTTAACCTGACGGATACGCATTTCTCGATAAAAGTCTTGGCAGGCCGGTCCCCACCGGCCGCACTGCCGCACGGAAGCCCCGGCCGCCGCCTCGCAAATAGGCCGGGGCTTCTACCAAAATCGTCGATCGAAGAGCGCGGCGCTTGTCGGCGATTTGCCACAGCGACCGGCGGCACCTATTTTAAAGCGGGGTGTAGGGTCTGTGAGGAGTACCGACTTGGCCCGCCCGAACTGGTTGCGAAAGCCACCGCGTCCCCTTTCAACGGCAATCAAGAGACGTTTTCCGCCGCCGTGGTCGATCGAAGATCTTGGCGCCGCATTCGTCGTGAAGGACAGCGCTAGGCGCAAGCTTGCTTATGTCTATTTCGAGGAGAAGCCTGGCTGGCGATCGGCAGCCAGCCAACTCGGGAAAGATGAGGCGCGGCAGATCGCCGCGAACTTTGCGAAGCTAGCGAGGCTGCTGCGGAAATAAGCTCCACTGCAATGCGCTTCGCGTCCCTGGTTATGAACGCCGCGCGGTGATCGCGTTGCGGTTGGCACAGTTGGAGGGAGATGCCGTGCTTGTGCCCATGCGTGAGATTGTAATCACTATTTTGGCGGGTGTCCTAATCACGATTGCGGCAGTCTCTTTGCTAGTTCATTTTGTGTCGTAACCGGCCGCTTAACGGGTGCCGTGCTTGCCGCACAGGGCTTGGGGTCAGAACCCGCATTGACCTACATCAACGGGATCAGTGCGCGTTTTCCTGTCACGAAGTTTCCGCCCGTCAACGTTTTGAACAATGCCCGCCCGCCGCTTCCCACCGCCTATTCAAGGAGGAAGAAATGAAAGCGTTTCTAATAATCTTCTGGATCCATCAGGTCATCTTCGGACTTTCGTCGCTCGGTGCGGTTCTTAACTTGCTCCTAGAAGGTGGTACGACCGGCCAATTGAATTTGGTTCCGCTATTACTGGCTTGGATCGCCGGGTCTCTAATCTGGGGGTTCGGTTTTGTCATGGCAGAACGGCTGCGTTCGTCTGCTAAAATCCAAGTCACAAATGGCGCGAGCCAAGCTTGAGGCCAATTTGCGTCGTGCGCGTAACGAGGCGAGACGGATCGCGGCCAATATCGCCGAGCTGCCGGTCGTGGAGGGGGGACATGGTGAAGCTGGTGCTGCTGGCGGGCCTGTTGGTGCTGATCGCGATCCTGACTGCAGTGCCAAGACGGATGCCAAGCATATGGCGAACTTCGGAATCAAAGGGACACTAGCCCGGCAATTGACCTTCAGTTCCGCCGCACTTAACTATCGTGTTGCCAGTGTTGCAATCCTGCTGCTGATTGCGATTCGGAGAGCATTGGAGTGCAATTGACCGTCAACGTCAGCGTAACCGAGCGCGCAGCGCGGCGAATCGGCGAGATCCTGCGTCAGGAGCCTACCGGCACGATGTTGCGCGTCAGTGTCGAAGGCGGCGGCTGCTCCGGCTTTCAGTATAAATTCGACACCGAACGCGAGCGCGCCGACGACGACATCGTGATCGAGCAAAGCGGCGCGACTATGCTGATCGATCCGGTCTCGCTCAACTACATGGCTGGATCCGAGATCGATTTCGTCGACGATCTGATCGGCTCGTCGTTCAAAGTCAATAATCCGAAGGCCACAGCGTCCTGCGGCTGCGGCACCAGCTTCGCGCTGTGAAGCGCAAGCTGCCGTGCGCGGACCCGGTAGGGTCGAGTCCGCAAACATGCTTATCTGCGCCTGCACCAAGAGGATGGGCTGATCGCTAAGCCGTGACTGTCTCGGTTAAGCCCGACCAAAGAGAGGTGCGGCGGATCGCAGTGAATATCGCCGAGCTGCGCCACAGATCGGCGGCTTGATCCGGCGGCAATGCCTGCACGCAACAAACAAACGGTCGCCACGCGACCATAGCATCGCGCTTTAACGACCGTCCGCGCCCACTGCCGGGATTGCTTTGCGCTGAGCCATCCGCAAACCCGTCTTACGTGCTGCTCGAACGCAGTGAGAGCAGCACTACAGCGGCTCCTAACGCGGAGAATGATTATGCAAACGGTCCATCAAGCAGTGATCTAAGCCTTGCTCTTATTCAGCGCCGGGAATGCGGTGTATCAGGCTTGCAGCGCGGTGTGCTGGTTAGCTCGACGGCTGTGGAGGACTCGCTAATGGCACGACGCTTCCGAGTCGAACTGGCGCAAACCGTTTCTTTTTGGCACCAAAGCAAAAAGCTCACCGAATCGTGACGCCGGTCACAGACGCGGGTGACCCGTTTCAATCAAAATTGGCTGCCTTGACGGACATCTCGTCAATATGAGCTAGTCGACATGATAAAATCCGATCTAGTACAGCGCATTGCCGCTCAGAACCCGCACCTTTTTCAGCGAGACGTTGACAAGATCGTCACCACAATACTGGACGAAATCGCCAAAGCTTTGAGTCGCGGTGATCGAGTCGAGCTGCGGGGTTTCGGTGCGTTTTCGGCCAAGACCCGCGGAGCGCACACGGGGCGCAACCCGCGTACTGGCGTCGTCGTCCAGGTCGCGGAGAAGGCCATTCCCTTTTTCAAAACTGGAAAAGAGATGCGCTCACGGCTTAATCGGCAGGGCAACTAGGCCAGCAGCAGCCCCGTGGATTCGTTTTCGACGTAAGCCCCTAGTTCTAGTAGCCCTCAGCACAAACGCAAATCCTGAGCCTTCTCTGAGTCAGGGAATCGGGGATGAACAAATCAAAGACGGACAAGTGCCCGCCGCGCCCCCGGGGAAACCTCATATTAATCTGGATAATCTAGATTACGGCACAAAGCCTGTGGCGCGATACGTCATGGCAGTGATCCGAACGCAAGAACTATCAATAGAAGAGCAGCGTAGGCGGTGTGTGCCGACTGAGGTCAGCAACGCTGTGCACTCCGCCTGGAATGCGCTTACGCGAACTGTCCTGGTTGAAAAGGAGCGAACGCTCGAAGACTTGGTGCGTGAAATGCTGAGGCCGATGCTGAGATCGTGGCTTGACGACAATCTGCCAACCTTGGTCGAGCGCCTAGTTCTCGTCGAGATCGAGCGGATCGCCGGTAGCAAGCCGCCAGAGCATGAGCGGCGCGACTCGGACATTTTATTCGGATGACGAATGACTCAGGATTTGTTGCGCTAATTTTTTTGCGATGTATCGCTAATGGGACTCTAGACAGAGAAAGAATTCTTAGCGCCCATCCATCCGCGAATAGGCGGGCTCGGGGGGTATGCACGGGACCCAGTTACCTAACTGGACCGGTTAGTAAGTTGTGAATACCGCGATGAAGCGCGGCGGTTCGCGGCAAACTTCGCCAAGCTGCCGGAGTTGGTCCGGAAAGACTAAAGCAGCCCGGCTATCGCTCAATCGGGCGCGAACAAGTAATCATTATAGTGCGAAGCCTTCGCAGCCGTGGTGATGGTAAACGGGTTGAGCATCGAGCCAGCCAGCGCGCCCTGGGTCATCGTTCTGATGCTAAGCCATGCGTCGACACCAATTAAAACCAACACACCGACAGCCGCGGCGAACAAAGCTGTCTTGCGCATGTGACTGCCCTCTGTACCCAGCAGATCCCAGGCTAGTTTTGATTCGCAGTATTGGGATGTAACCTGCGTCACAGTGCTTTTCGTGAACATCGCCAACCTGCCGGAGCTACTGAAAGGCTAGCGTCGGGCCGCTTTACGCAGTAACCTTCGCTGTGGGGCTAGCGGGGGTGGGCGCAATGCACAGCATCCACATCACGGCAAAGGCACTGCTGCTCAGCGTGGTGGCCGCTGCTGTCGGAATTCTCGTCGCGGCGATGCTGACCTTGGCCGCCAACAATGTACCGGTTGCCCTCACGCAAGCGGAGCGACCGTATCCGCCGGAGCCGCTTGCTCTTCCAGCAAACCTGATCACTAGCACACCGGAGCAATGCGCGGCGCTGCCAGAGCCACAACGACCGGAAAGCATGGAGTGTGTCAGGAAACGCGGTAAAGAGTACGCCGAGAGACTTGCGCAATGGCTGAAGGAGCGTCCCAACAGAGACTCGGACGCCCTAAAGCCGTAGTTTAATCTCCGTGAGCCAGCCCGACGAAAGCGATCAAGTTAATTTTCCGCCGCCTTCAGATAACGGCCTAGGGTTGCCCGATCTGCAGGAATGGATCAAATTCTACGGTGGCTATCACAACATCCCGCCCGGCCGCGTGGGCACGTTGGGACCGGCTTCACGAAGCCTATCGCGAGCGTCGGCGCAATAATTTGGGCAGCCTCATAATCAGAGCCTAGACGCACAGCCACTCGCTTGCGCTCTTGCCATTACGTCACACAGCAAAGCTGGAAGCTGCTGGCGGGCTGTTGGTGCGGATCGCGATCCTGACCTCATAAATATTTTGCGAGGACGGTTTAAAAGCACATAAAAAATTTGCGAGGGCATTGTGCATTCGGCTGGCCGAGCAGTTTTTGCCCCGCCACCCCGCGCCGCGGATTTCCGTTCGGCTACCTCTAAAGTGCGGTCGTGCTACGCTGCCTGAGAACCTAAGAGGATGGCAATGCGCGAAGCATGGATAATTGCGACATTCGTTGCGGCACTGGGGTTAGTAGCCGCGCCGCTATCGGCGCAGCAGCGCGCTCCAACCACGGTGGTCGCCTGTAGCGGCACCTTCGCCAAGGACTCAAGTCACCTTAAACTTGCGATGTTTTTTGATTCAAAGAACATTACCTTCACCGATGTCGAGGCCAGTGACGGTAGCAAAGTCCCGGCTTCGATATTGTTCCCTAATGATCCGAAGCGTCGACTCGAAGTTTGGTGGTCCAATGAAACGGCCCGTAAGGATATTTATCTGATTGTGATAAGCGGCCAGTCGACCTGGACCGCGCCGGGCGGCTTGCGGCTGGACCAGACTTTGGAGCAAGTGGAAAAGCTCAATCACAAGCCGTTCAAGATCAAAGGTTTCGATAAGGACCGCATCGCGACCGGGAGCAACTGGGACGGCGGAGCTCTAGCGGCGGTCGCCGGCGGCTGCAGACCGGGCGTCAGCCTACGCGCCGATGCGAAGGCTTCAGCTGAAACGATCGGTGCGCTTTCAGTCGACGAGGAATACAGTTCCTCGGATCCCGCAATTCGCGCGGCAAAGCCGACAGTCAGTGAGATTCTGATCGGCTATTGAAGCTTCAACTACCCGAGGGTGTCCATGCGGGGACCAAATATTTCGAACGCGCCCGGTGAACACAACCACCCTCGCAAATTTGTGAGTCAGTTCATGCCGTCATACCAGTGGGGCCGAAGGGCCCCAAGTCCCGGTATGATTTATTACGTGGTAATACGTCACCAACATACCGGACTCGCGCCGCCCTTATTTCAGCAACATCTCGATATGTGGAATATGTGGAATATCGTCTTCCCGATACTCGTCGCTGACTCGAACAAATCCGAAGCTCTCGTAGAATTTTTGTAAGTAAGCCTGTGCCGAGATGCGAATAGAAGCTCCCGAAAATTGCGCACGAATCCGTTCAATCCCCGCAGCTGTCAGTTCCCGCCCTAGTCCGGTACCGCGCAGTTCAGGACTAGTAACAACCCGCCCGAATGCCGCTTCCGCATATTTCAATCCGGGCCCGAACGCCCGGAGATAGGCATGAATCTTCCCATCCACAACGCCAAACAAGTGCCAAGCATCCCGATCTTTGTCGTCGCAATCGAGATAGATGCAATTTTGTTCAATAACAAAAACACGCTCGCGAAGTTGGATGATTTTATAAAGTTCGTCGGTCGAAAGGTTCGTAAATTTCTTCCAGGCCCACATCAGCTGATCTGTCTTCATTTTCATCGGCGCTCGGGATGCAATTTTGTCCTTCTTCAGGCCTTCGCAAAAATGCGAGTCTGTTTCACACATCATACGAGTCCCCGAAGATGGGACCCAAACTGATATTCGATATAATGTCATACCGCCCCCGGCGCGAACGCAAGAGGACTGATATGCTTCAGCGTGGAAAATACCTCGGATACGAGCTAGAGATCCGGCATAACGTCAACGGTCCGAAGAAGTACTGCGTGCCCGGTCGCGAGCCGGACACGGCGGACAGCCTTGAGAACGACGGCCTGATCAAGCAGAAGGGTAAGGACATCGTCGTGCTTAAACCTGACGATCTGCGCGTGATCGCGTGGCAGCTCGGGGCCAACGAGTACTGCCGCGGAAACAGGATGCCGCTACCCTTCCCTAATCTCGGGGACGTTAAGGTCACGGAAGGTCACTAAGGGGACCGGGACGTAGAAGCGGGCGACCCCTGAGTTGAAAATCATTCACATGTCATACGAAAGGCCCCAAGTGGTCCCAGCCAGGCCGGTTCAAAATGGCGTCCCAGGTGTATTCCCTTTGACCCGGTGCCGCTGTGTGCATCGGACCTTCTCCAATCGAGTGATAATACTCGAAGTCTTTCTCAGTGATTTCGACACCCATTGATCGGAGCGCCTCAACGGCTTCTTTGGCGCGGAGACGATGGTGCCGCTTCAGTATCGGGACAGCTGGCGGAGGCTGGTCGGGGTCGAGTGGTCCGATGGGACCCTTGTTGTGGTTTTTCGCAGGACCGGAGGTCATGTGACGCTTCTCCCTTGAACGCGGGGATTGGATCGAGGCGGATCAAACAAACGCCCGCTGTTCGCCGGGTTTGACGTACAGTCGAAAACGTTTTTGATTTCAATCGCGCGGTTTGGTTCGGTTTGACAACCTATGCCATTGATAAAATTGAGTTGGGGCACAAACCCCCAAAAGCGGACATTGTCGGGTGACTGTTGGATGTCTGCTTCATGCCAAAAGCGGAAATGGTTTAGCGCGGTCGTGACGTCCGCTAAGTGCCAAAAGCAGACTCATGTGCTGCAGCGAAGCACACCGGTGTCGTACGGCTGCACGGGAGACGTCAGTTCGTTAGATAGGACTTGGCCTCGGCCAGTTCGGGGCGCGCTGCACCGACGGGTTTGCTTAGCGCCATAAGCTTCCCGTAGGAGTCGTGAGCGGTCGCGGGATCACCCGTCTGTTTCGCGGCGCGGGCCTCGCCGAGAAGGCTGCGGAAGCGATTGGGATCGGTGCTCAACATCGCCCGGTACTCGACCAGTGCCGCCGCTGGTTGGTTGAGTTCGAGCAACAGATCGGCCAATAGCTCGCGAGCCGGCAGCACTGACGACGGGGTGGCTGGGTGCTTGTCCATGGTGGCGTCCAGATCGGCCGCGGCCCGCACCAATGCCACGGCCTTTTCGTCATCGCCTCGGACATGGGCGAGGATGCCGGCGGCCGCCAAACGCTGGACCTCAACTTGGTTGGCCCAATAGGTGTCATTGCCCTTCAGCTTGTCTTCGAGCGATTGTAGCCGGCCGATCTCCGCCTCGGCGCCGGCGATGTTTCCGGTCCGCGCGTCGCCCAACGCGCGGGCATAGGCGACCATCGCTTCTGCCCAGGGAAAGCGCTCAAGCGGGAAACCGATCGCTGGCTCGCTCAGCGCGGCGGCGGCCGGCCAGTCGCGGCGCTCGAGCGCATAACGCACCGGGATCGCAGCGACAGCGTAAGCGCCAGCCAGGTTCGGACCCTCACTCTGGCGAAAGCCGGTAAGTTCGTCGACCACCTCTTTGGCCGGGCCATCCTGCGCGATCTGCAGATAGGCGTATTCGAGATAGTCCATCGTGTGGAGGGTTTCCTGATCATAGCTCCCCGGTCCGCCGCTCTTATGCACATAATTAAGGGCGGCGGCGTGAGCGGCACGGTTCGAGTCGATCGATTGCTGCCACATTCCAAGTCGGGTGAAGATGTGCGACGGCATGTGCAGCGCGTGCGGCACGTCGGGCGCGACCTTGGAATAGCAGATCGCGGCGTCCAACCCCGCAGCAGCGAATTGTGGCGAGTCGTCGCTGTGGATCAGGTAATGCACGACGCCGGGGTAGTTCGGTTCGTCCTTCCAGATTTTGTTGAGGATCTCGGCCGCCCTTCTTTGGTTTCCAAAGGTCTTGTCGGTCTTGAGCGCGCTGGCGTTCAGCGCCAGGGCATAGAACACCGCGGCCTCGCGGTCGTCCGGATAGCGCTCATAGACCTGCTCCATCGCCTTTTCGTAAGCGACCGCACGACTCTGATGGTCGAGCTTGTCATTGTCGCGGTAGAAGGCGGCGATCGCCGCGATGTAATCCGCCTCGCGCGGAGTCTGGGTCGGGGCCACCATCGCTTTGGCGACTGCCTCGGAGCCGGCTTTGAGCGCGGCCGGCGACGGCGGGTACCACAGCGGGTACCAATGACTCATCGCGATGCCCCAATAGGCCATCGCACAGCCGGGTTCGGACGCGGCGATCGCGGTGAACTCCTTCAACGCCTCGGGGTACCAGAACGAATGCAGGGTCCAGGCCGCGTGCTCGAACGCTTCTTGTGACGCCGGCTCGCAGGAGATCGCGAAATCGACTTCCTCGATGACCTTGGGCGCGGTGTCCGCCCCCAACCCCTGGATCGGCAACGCCAGCAGCGCGGCAGCAACGAAACCTGTTGAGATTCGATGATATGCCATGGTGATACCCTCCGGCCGCGGCTGCGTGGGCCTTCTCCACCATAATAGACTCGAACGGCCAATATGTGTGAACTAGGTCACACTGAACGCATCAAATATCCAACATATCATGTCAGCAGCATATCGCCGTCACAAGGAAATCATTCTGACCGGCGCAGACCGCATCTCACCAGCATTTGCTTGTCGATAGCGTTCATGCGTTCTGGCCGCGACAAGGTCAGGATTGCGACGGCTCCCATTCGCTCCAGGTGGATTGTCTGGTATGCATCGCTCATACAGATCCTCATGATCTCGTG
>Ga0306926_10000608_pt1 | contig 33819 bp, 30 predicted proteins | sample flu12Cox44000178_FD_203759 | JGI IMG/M metagenome (GOLD analysis project Ga0306926, IMG submission 203759) | Lab enrichment of tropical soil microbial communities from Luquillo Experimental Forest, Puerto Rico - flux8day.12C.oxic.44.000.178 (v2)... | ecosystem: Environmental > Terrestrial >...
GAGAGTGCCCAATCACTCGAGGTAACATGGGCCAACGGCAAAGTGGAAGCGTTCCAAGGGGACCTGCGCGCCGATGCTACACTCCTGCTCCGCGAAGGAACGGGTCGCGTCGAGGAACTAAAGCTCGGTCGCGCAAATTTGCCGGATCCGCTCACGCGCGAAGAAGCCCTGGCCCAGGGACTAAAAATCCGTGTCGGCCAGGCGTTTCCCGATGTGCTGCTAAAGACGCTTGCCGGCCAATCTTTGAATTTGAAATCGCAACTCAAGACTGGCCGTCGCTTGCTCATTAATCTGTGGGCCACCTGGTGCGTTCCCTGCGCAACCGAAATGCCGGAACTCGAACAGCTTCGCGCGCCGCTCGCCGGAAAGGGAATCGACCTGATCGGCGTGAGTGTCGACGCCGACCCCGAGGCCAGGGTCGCCCAGTTTGCGGCCGATAAGAAAGTTCACTACCCGATTTATCTCGGAGGCGTTCCCGCCATCGAGCAGATCTTCCTCAGGGACGAAATCGCCGTGCCGCTCACTGTTCTCTTGAACGAGAAGGGCGCTGTCGAGGAGATCCTTTTCGGTTTTTCTGGTGGCACGCAGCGCCGCTTTTCCCAGCTTGCAGGCACCCTCGCTCGCTAGCTCACCGCTCAGTTCCTTCTGAGTGAGCGAGAAATCTCGGTTCTCTTTCGGTCCGCTCACCTCGTGAATTCCGCATTAACGAATCAGCGCAGTCGCCTAACTGTGAAAATGTAGGCTGCTTCAACAGCGTGTGGGTAGGCAGTGAGAACTTGCTCGCGGCTCGCGAACGCGCAGGCCAGCGCGAACAGCGTGGAACGCGGCTTATGAAAGTTAGCAAGCAAGCCTTCCATAACACGAAAGTGAACTTGAATCCAACCTGACAACCGCTACGGCTTGAAATTGTTCGTCCCTCTTTCATTATCACGACAGCTCCTTACTTCCGCCGAACACATCATGAGGAAAAAAACCATGCAACTACCGAAAGACATTAACGAGTATTTGCGTGCGTGGGCCCCCGAGCTTGGTGAGAGGATTCTTCAGACCTATCCACCGCTGCACGGCTTTGACGACGCAGCTTCGTCGTTCACCGGGCAACTCCTCCGAAAACCGTTTCCTGCACAAACGCTAGCCATGATGGGTGTGGTAAAGCGCTGGAATGAGGCACGCGGTGCAGCGGTCATCGCGGAGTGTGGGACTGGCAAGACACTGATCTCACTCGGCGCTGTCCACGTGCATAGCGACCGCAAGCCATTCACGGCCCTGGCCATGGTTCCGCCCCAGTTAGTTGAGAAGTGGGCGAGAGAAGCATTTCTGACTCTGCCTCGCGTGCGCGTTTTCTTCATCGACGGTCTCCGAACTCCGACGAGCTCCGTGGGGCATGCGGGGGTCAACGAAGTCAGGCTGCGTCATGGCCGCATCATCCGCGAAGGATTGCGGACAACACTCACGGAGTTACGTCAGCGGAGGACGGCTCGCACTGCGCGCCAGCGTTGGGATTCCATCTGCGGGTTCCCGGCTCTGTTCATTGTGGGACGTGACCGCGGGAAGCTCAGTTATTTCTGGCGACACGCGTACGGGCTGGCGCAATGCGGCCGGTACCAAGGCTCCGTTGTGAACCCGGACACGGGCTGCCCGATTTACCTGGGAGAGGATGGAGAGCGGCTTCTCTCCGTGGATTTCAAGAAGGCGAAGCTGAGCGAGATTCTGGGCGGACCGAACGGGGACGAATCGAAGAAATCGCGACGGGCGTTGTATAGCGCGATGTGGCAGGCGGACGGAAAGAAAATCAGGCGATTCGCTCCTGTGGATTTCATCGGCCGCTACATGCCAGATTTCTTCGACTACGCCATCGCCGATGAAGTGCATGAATTGAAGGGCGACACCGCCCAGGGAAATGCGCTCGGGACATTGGCAGCTTGCGCACAACGAACTGTGGTTCTGACCGGGACGCTGCTAGGCGGATACGCCGACGAGGTGTTCAACATTCTCTTTCGCCTCGAAGCGGCGAAGATGGTCAAGGAAGGGTTCGAGTATGGGGAAGCCGGCGCGCGGGCGTTCACGGAAAGCTACGGGCTGCTGGAAAAGGTCACTGTAATCGAGCCTGAGGATAACGCTTGTTCAGAAGCGCGCATGACAAAGCGCGTACGTCGGCGCCCGGGCGCTTCGCCGCTGCTTTTTGGCCGCTTCCTGATGAGCCTCGGAGCGTTCATTTCCCTCGAAGACATTTCGGAAGCGTTGCCGCCCTACCGGGAGGAAGTCGTCAGCGTGGAGATGGATCCTCTGCTGAAGGCCGCCTACAAGGAACTTGAGGAGGCCGTGAAGACCGCGTTGAAGGAGCATCGCGGGAATCAATCCGTGATGAGCGTGGCGCTGAACGCCTTGCTGCTCTATCCCGACCGTCCGTTCCGGCTTGGCACCCTGTACGGCTGGGAATACGAGCCGAAAACACAGCGGCGAGAAAAGTTTCTTATTGCCCAGACACCAGACCTGAACGAAGAACACACCTATGCCAAGGAGCGCCGCTTGGTAGAGGAAGTAAAAGCGGATTTGGCGCGCGGGCGTCGCTGTCAGATCTATGTGGTATATACGCAAAAGCGCGATGTGACGCGACGCCTGGAACGCATTCTCTCAAATGAGGGCATCCGGGTCGCTGTGCTGACGACAGATGTGCCTCCTGAAACGCGAGAGGGGTGGTACGAACGCCAGCTCCGCGGCGGCGTACAGGCGGTGATCTGCCACCCAAAGCTGGTGCAGACCGGGCTCGACCTAATCGACTTTCCGACAATTCTGTTCTACGAGACTGGATACTCCATCTACGTCCTTCGGCAGGCCAGCCGAAGAAGTTGGAGAATCGGCCAGCGCCTTCCAGTTAGGGTGAAGTTTCTGCACTACTCGCAGACGATGCAGGAAAGTTGTCTGCGGCTGATGGGGAAGAAGCTGCTGGTCTCCTTGGCCATGGAGGGCAAGTTCTCTTCGGAAGGACTACAGGCGATCAATGAGGAGGATGACATCTTGATGGCGATGGCTCGGGAGCTGGTAACAGAGAAGGGAATTGGGGAGCGCGCTGACCAAGTGTGGGCTAGCATTCAAAAGAAGCAAGAAGAGGTCTTCGCGGTGACGTCAGCCGAGGAGGAAGCGCCTATTCCGGAACCACTGGAAGGTAGCAATCTCCCTGTTATTGAGAACCCAGTCGTCGCCGCCACTCAATGGATGCCAGTGGGAACGGCTCAGGAACCGATTCGTCGCAAGACTTCGCGACGTGAGGGTTCCCCGGAAGGACAACTCACCTTGTTCTGAATCCAGCCATTTCGAGTCTGCCAGCCAATTTGAATTTTCTCCAACAGACACATCACATCGGAAGGAGCAAGTCCAAATGGGTATTCTTGGATTAACTCATGATGAGAACGGCGCGGCCTTTGAGAAACTACCAGTGACCATCAAGGTTGCTATTGGAGAAGGGCCTGAGCCAGGCAAGGAAAACGGCCACCCACGCCGTCTCGATCACTTCGTATTCAAGCGAAAGACAGTGCGTGAACAGGATGTGGTTTGGGAGCCCGCCCCAGACATCGCAGAGGTTCATGGTGAGAAGCCAACCGAGCTTGCTGTCATCTTTCTCAACGATGAACCGAGAGAAGTCTTCCGTACCCAGTACGCTCTCTGGACTCAGACCGCTTGCAAATGTCACGGCGAACTGGTGCAGATCTCGGACGCTGATGGAACCCGTTATGAGATGCAAGCGACCCGGCGGACACCAAAGCATCCTGAGGGTGAGGCGTGGCCAGGGAAATACAAGTACACGGACGGACCAAACAAGGGTCAGCCGGTAGAGCCATGCGGAGAGGGCTGCCCCGACTTGGAGCGAGGCGATTGCAGGCCTTCCGGAGATCTCTACTTTATCCTGGAGAGGTTTCCGAGATTAGGAGCTATCTGCCGCATTCACACCAGCAGCTACCGCTCCATTCGAAACCTGTCGAATGGCCTCATGCAGATCCGCAGATTGAACGGCGGTCGTCTCGCAGGCGTCAAGGCGACCCTTAAGGCAACGCCAGAAAGGGTTTCATACAGGGATCGGAGCGGAGTAAATCACATTTCGATCGTTTTTATTCTAAGCCTTGAAGTGGGCGGGCCAGACCTGCGGAGCCTTCTGGCAAGCATGGAGGAACCGGCGAAACTGTTTCAGCAAAGCTGCTCCGCCAGCCCCAGCAGAACGCAGTACGTAATCCGCGAAGCAGAAGTAGAACGCGCACCAGAAATCGCGGGCGAATTCTATCCGAATGGCGCAGCCGCCTGCACCGAACTTGTTGATGAGTCGATTGCTCCCAGTGACCACGACGAGATTGTCGGGAGAATCTGTGAGCTCACTCACAGACTTGGCTACAACGCAGCGAAGACCAAGATGCTGTTGGGCCAGGGGGCGCAGAATCTCGTCAGCCTTGAGCGGTCTCTCTCAAACGAACTGGCAGCCCTACCCGCAGAGAGTTCAAGTTCTCTCGCCACAATTTCTCGACATGAAGAACCAACATCCTGCCATGACATTCCTTTCCTCGGGGACAAACTCATAAGAGGTTATGAATGAGTTCGCTCTGCAAGGATATTCGCTCGAAGCCCCATCTTCTGGGGTTCGGAGCAGTTCCTGTTGGACTGACCCGAAGAGCCTCGCAAGGAGGTGTTACTCTGGCGAACAAAAAAAGGGCCTCATCCCGGTGGCTCAACGGTAGAGCATCCGGCTGTTTGACCGAAGGCTTTCTGAGACCGAAGCGTAAGGGCTGCGCTTAGAGACTCTTGAGCACGAAGCACGTTCGGCAGGTGCGTCGCCATAAAGAAATGCGATGTCGCGAGAATGTAACGACTGCTTCGCTCTGCGGAATTGCGATGGGTGTCTTGGATGGAGCCAGATGCTAGGTTGCCGTCAAGACTTGACGCCTGCTTTGCGAAGGATGGTCATCATCGGGCACCAGTTCGTGAAGGCTGACTGGAACAAGTTCAGTCCCACGAAGGCCGTGAATAAATACCAGTACGGGCTCACCCAGTATCCCAAAGCCAAAGAAGCCGTGACAAAAGCTCCGGCGATCATTCTAAGGTAGCGATCTATGGTCATGAATCTTCCTCCTTGTGAAGATCAAAGTTCCGCATGTACGGCATCGTTCTCCAATTCCAGCGAAGTCGGATCACCATGGCCGCGCTGGCTCAGGTAATAAAGGACGGGAACGGTCATTCGGGAAAGAACTGTTGAAGCGACTTCACCGGCCATCAGTGAAATGGCCAAACCTTGAAAAATCGGGTCGAACAAAATGACGCTCGCGCCGACGACCACTGCAGCTGCGGTCAGGAGCATGGGGCGGAAACGCACAGCGCCGGCGTCCACGACGGCTTCCTCGAGTGGCATGCCGTGAGAGCGGCGCAGCTCGATGAAATCTACGAGGATGATCGAGTTGCGAACGATGATGCCTGCGCCCGCGATGAAGCCAATCATCGAAGTGGCCGTAAAGAACGCGCCCATCAAAGCGTGCGCTGGCAGAATCCCGACCAACGTCAACGGGATCGGGGCCATGATGACCAATGGCGTCTTGAAAGATTTGAACCAGCCAACCACCAGCACATAAATCAAGACCAGGACCGCGGCAAAAGCCAGACCGAGGTCGCGAAAAACCTCAACTGTGATGTGCCACTCGCCATCCCATTTCATCGAGTAGCGCTGCGTATCCTCCGGCATCGCCGTGCCCATGAACTGCTGCACGTGGTAGCCGTCGGACATCTGGATTTTGTTGATGGCGTCGCTCATCCTGAAAATCGCGTAAACGGGGCTTTCCACGACGCCCGCGACATCGCCAGTCACATAGACAACAGGACGGAGGTTCTTGCGATAAACGCTGGTGTCAATCGTTCCGCGCTGCACATTGGTGATTTCGCGCAGGGAGACTTGCCGACCCGACGCTCCAGGTAATTTCAAGTCTTGAAGGTTTTCGATGCTTGAGCGGTCGGTCCGCGATAACCGTACTTCGATCGGAATGTCTTCGCGGGACGACGGATCGTGCAACAGTCCCGCCGATGCGCCACTCAAGCCGATTTGTACGATGTTAGTGACTTCCGCAGCGGATACGCCTTGCAATGCGGCCTTGTCGAGATCCACTCTCATGTCATATTTCGTTTGCGGATCTTCAACATACCAATCGATGTCCACGACCCCCGGGGTTTCCTGGAAGACTTTTTTGATCTTTGCGGCGAGTTCTGTCTGCCCGTTGTACTCCGGCCCGTACACTTCGGCGACCAAGGTTTCCAATACGGGTGGTCCCGGTGGAACCTCCGCGATCTTGATGCGCGCGCCGAAAGGTGCGGCAATTTTGTCCAGCTCAGGTCGAAGCTTGCGCGCGATGTCGTGGCTCTGCGCCTTACGTTCATGACGTGAGAGGAGATTGACCTGGATATCGGCCTGATTGGGTTGCCGCCGCAAGAAATAATGCCGCACGAGCCCATTGAAATTGTAGGGCCCCGAAGTACCCGCATAGATTTGATAATTGATGACTTCGGGCTGCTCGCCCAGATAGCGTCCCAGAGCTTGCGCCACGCGCGTACTTTGTTCGAGCGGCGTTCCGTCCGGCATATCAATAATCACTTGGAACTCGCTCTTGTTGTCAAACGGCAACATCTTCACTTGCACCCATTTAAGCGGGACAAATGCCACCGCAGCCAAAAGCAGGACAGCGACCCCGCCAAGGAACATCCACCTCCGGACGGGCTTCTGGATCAGCGGGCTCATGACGCGGCGATAGAAACGTGTGGTCCAGCCTTCCGATTCGCGTTCGTATTCGGGCCGGTCTGCGTAATTGCGCAGCAACCTCAAGGCTGCCCACGGTGACACAACGAAGGCCACGACCAGCGAAAACACCATGGCCGCCGATGCACCTACAGGAATCGGCCGCATGTATGGCCCCATCAGCCCACGCACAAAGGCCATGGGAAAGATGGCCGCGATCACCGCGAACGTTGCGAGGATAGTGGGATTCCCCACTTCGTCTACGGCTTCTACGGCAACGTCGGTGAGGGAACGACCACGGTTTTCCGGTAGCCGGAAGTGCCGGACGATGTTTTCCACGACGACGATGGCATCATCAACGAGAATGCCGATGGAGAAAATCAGCGCGAAAAGTGTGACGCGATTGAGCGTGTAGCCGTAGAAATAGAAAATGGCCAGGGTGAGGGCAAGTGTGACAGGAATGGCAAGCAGAACGACACCGGACTCTCGCCAACCCAACGCTAGGGCGATCAGCAACGTGACAGACAACGTGGCGAGGAAGAGATGCTTAAGTAGCTCGTCCGATTTGTCTTTGGCCGTCTCCCCATAATTTCGCGTGACACTAATGTTCAGGTCCTTCGGCAGCGTGTTGCCGCGGAGGGAATCGATTTTGCTCAGGGCGCTCTCAGCAACCAGCGTGGCATTCGCGCCTTTGCGCTTCGCCAGCGTGATGGTCACCGCGGGATATTCCGCATTTGCGGCGCTTCCTGTCGTTCCTTTCGCATTTGCAAACAGGACATAGCTCTCCGGCTCGGCCGGGCCGTCCTCGATTTTCTCAACAACATCGCGCAAATAGACAGGTCGTCCAGAGTGGAGCCCCACGACAACCTGCCGCAGCTCGTCCGGCCGCATGAAAAAATTTCCCGCCTCAACCTGGAACTCCTGGTTTTCGCGGGCGAAACTTCCTGCTTGGCCGCGCCGGTTCGCACCGCTTAGTTGCATAAGTACCGAATCCGGCGTCAAGCCGTATGCCACGAGCCGTTGCGTGTCCAAGATGATTCGCAGCTTCCGGCTCTGCCCGCCGATGACGGTGGTTTCGGAAACATCGTCCAATTGCTTTAGCGTGTGCTCCAACTCTCCGGCAATCTGTCGTAGCCTGTATGCGTCATAGTTCTGTCCCCAGAGCGTTAGCGCGAGGATCGGCACATCATCGATAGAGCGAGCTTTGATAATTGGTTGCGAGACTCCTTGAGGAATGCGGTCAAAGTTGGCATAGAGTTTGTTATAGGTCTTGACGATCGCGTCTTCTTCTTTCGTCCCAACATAGAAGCGCACGATCACCATGCTCAATCCCGGATGGCTGATGGAGTAGATGTATTCAACTCCAGGCAATTCTCGGAGCAGTTTTTCCATTGGCACGGTTGCGCGCTGCGCCACTTCCTGGGCCGACGCCCCCGGCATCCGCACGAAAACGTCCAGCATGGGAACCACGATCTGCGGTTCTTCCTCACGCGGTGTTTGCAAAATGCTGAAGGCGCCGAGCAACAGGGCAGCGCCGATTGCCAGCGGTGTCAGCTTCGATTGAATGAAAATGTGCGCAATGCGGCCCGCTGTCCGCAGCGAGTGTGGCACGAAGCCCAAGTTGGAGGACGAACCATTCATCGTTGTGCGTTGATTCGCTTGCCGCCCAATTCACGCTCTCCCGGGGTGGCGATTAGTTTTTCGCCGGCTTCCAATCCCGCAAGCACTTCCACCTGCGAGCCGGTGCTCCGACCCAGCGTGAGGTAGCGCAGGCCCGCGATTTGATTCGGGTCGAGGACGTAAGCTCCCTGTAATTGCCCGCGCTCTACCACAGCCGTGCGCGGAATGAGGAGAGCGGACCGCAAACCGCGAGCAAACTGTGCGCGTCCAAACAGGCCGGAACGGATCTGCGCATTTCTCGGCAAGTCAACCTTCACAAGAAAGGTCCTGCTCCCCGGATCGGCTGCGGGAACAATTTGTACGACCTTGCCTGCTAGTTCGGAGCTTCCTAAAGCATCTATGGTCACCGGAGCAGTCTGCCCCACGCGGACCAACCACACGTCGCTCTCATCCACCGTCACTTCCAACCGGTAACTCCGCGTGTCCTCCACGGTGAAAATCGGCATGCCAGGTGAAGCCAACGTTCCAGGGTCAACTTTTCTTTCTGTCAGGACACCATCAAAAGGCGCGCGGATTCGCGTGTAGCCGAGTGCAGTACGCGCAAGTGCCAAAGCGGCATTCGCTTGGCCCAGCCCAGCGCGCGCCATTTCTAGCCGCGCGGATGCTGATTGCGAGCGGGTCTTAACCTCATCAAATTCCTGCGGACTTACAGACTTCTTCTCGTATAGCTGCTGATAGCGCTTCAGCGTACTTTCAGCAAGCGTGTGTTCGGATTCTGCGGCGGATACGTCCTTTTGTGCCGCAAGCTCAGCCGCTGTCGCCTGCTCCACTGCGGCGCGCTGCTGTGCATCGTCAATCAGCGCCAGCACTTGCCCGTTTTGCACTCGGTCGCCTTCACGCGCCTGGACGGTAACGACGTTGCCCATGATCTGACTGGCAAGCTGGCTGGTCTGCGCAGCGCGCACCGAGCCAACGGCCTCAAGCCAGTCAGGCACGGTGGTTTTTTGCGCCACAATCAACTGCACGTTGCTTACGATCTCTGGTGCGGCGGCTGCGGTCCGCTGTTCGTTCGAACATCCAGCCAGCGCGCTGCGCACAAGGGTGAGGATAAGGATTGTCTTAACCAAAGCTTCGTTCCGATTTGTCATGGCGTCACCACAGGAGATTGAGGATTTAGAGTCCCGGTCGCGAGTTCGAGGTTCGCGTAACCTGTGTGGAAGCGGTACACCGTTTGCCAGTAATCCGCCTGTGTTCGACTTGCCGCTTCCTCAGCCGTCAGCAGATCCGTAATCGTCGATACCCCGGACTCGTAGCGGTTCTGCGTAATGCGCAAGCTTTCTTGAGCCTGGGCAATCGCCGCTTTGGCCACTTCCACCTGCTGGCGCGCCGCGTCCAGGTCATAGTAAGCGCGGCGCACCTCCAGCCGAATCACGTCGCTGGCCGCATCTTTCAGGGCGGCTAGCTTTTCCTGGAGCGCTCGTTGCCTTTGCAACTCGGCGCGCTTGGCTCCGCCCTGGAAAAGGTCGAGTTGCACCTCAAAGCCGGCGGTCCAATTGTTTCCACCGCCTCCAGAAGCAAACGTCGGGTTGTCTGCCTCCCAGTTCGCGAACCCATTCACTCGCGGGCCAAAAGAAGACCTCGCGATTGCCACGCTTTGCTGTTGAACAGCTTCCTCCGACCGGATGCGCTTCAAATCGGGACGCATCTCCAGCGCTTGCTTCTCAAGTCCTTCCATAGGTGTCGATGGAAGCGTTCGCTCTGCCAAGGACTCGACCGGCTCGAGTTGGCCCTCCGTCGAAATTCCCATTGCCTTGCCCAACTCCGCCCGCGCTAACGACAGATTGTTTTGCGCGCGGATCAGTTCCTGTTTCCGGGCCGCCAACCGCACCTGAGCGTTCAGCAAATCCGATTCCACCGCGACGCCGCTTTCGAATCGGCTCTTGCTGCGGTCGAGGATGGCTTGTGCCGTTTTTATGGCCTGCTCGGCTACCTCCAGCTCCTTTTTCGCAAGCAGTACACCGTAGTAGGAATTCACAACGGCAAAGACAATTTCTTGGTCCGCGCGCTCGAGCTGATGTGTCGCCGCTTCTTTCCCGCGCTCCGCGCGCGTAACACCGCGCCAGCTTGCGAACGAGTCAAACAGATTCCAGGTTCCGCCAAAGCGCGTGCTGAAGTTGTTCAACGGCGTCGGCGTGTTCAAGCGATTCAGGGCGAAATCCGCGGTCGTGAATCGCTGTTGCCGGAGCTTGCTGCCAAACACGTAGACGGGATCGTTTCCTCGGATGCCGGTCTCGGAGAACATCAGATGCGGTAGCAAGAACGATCGCGACTCTTGGACGCTAGCGGAGGCTGCTTTCGTGTCCGCCAGCGCTGCTTTGCGTTGCGGGTTCTTTTCCAGTGCAATAGCAACCGCCTCGCGAAGGGTTAAAGGCGATTTCGCATGTGTTTCCTGAGCGAGGGTACGGTCAGCGAGACACCATGCCAAAGCCATGGCTATCGCGGGGCTGATAAGCCATCGAGAAATACCTTGGGTTTTCACGCTCTTCGTTATCATATTTGTGCTCGAATCATACCTATCGTCTTACAGTGCCAAATCACCCGTCTGTGACTGCACTCACATCTTTCTTCTCGCATGCACAAACCGACCATCTTTTCAGGCTTGGACACTCGCTGGTGCCTTGACCATCCACGCGGTCTTCTCATCAACGACCTCGTAAGTTGTCTTGAAAGTGGCGGTCTGCTTCACCATCGCGCCTACGGAACAATACTTTTCCTCGGAGAGGCGAATGGCGTCCTCGATTGCAGTCCGATCAATCTCATAACCGGTGACCACGTGGTGGGTGCGAACTTCCGTGAATACCCGTGGTGGCCGGTCCGCTTGGTCCGCCTCGACCCGTACTTCGTATCCTGTCACTTTCTGGTGGTACTTCTGACGAAGCACAGTGATGACATCGAATGCCGTGCAACCCGCCAGGCCAACGGCGACCAATTCGATAGGATTGGGGCCCGTGCCCCCGGCCATATCATCAAGCAAAAGATGGTGCTCGCTCCCGGTGGTCGCTGCGAATTGGCGATCTGCCCTAAGTGGTTGAGTTAGCTGGACTTTTCCACTGACCATATGCGTTCCCGCTTTCCCTTCTTCCGGCTTCACACGAACAAATGCAATCACGGGGGATTTGTTACAAGGTTCTTGGTAGAGAGTCGCGAGATTCGAATGCTTCGAGAGGGAATCAGTTGGGCTTTACGTTGTTTTCGGCAGGGCGGCGAATGCTTGCCATCAATTCTTGGTATTTGGAAAGGACTTCGCGCCGGACATTTACAGCGGTCCGCTCATAGGGGCTGTCATTGGGCACAGTGCGGCAAGTTCGGATGGTCTCTTCCAGGCTTGCCAGAAAAGCTTTGCACGGCTCGCAGCCTTCCATGTGTTTCTCCAATTCCGCACAAAGTGAATCATCGAGCTCTTCATCGAGATAGTCGGAAAGCTCCGCGAATATTTGCTTACAATTTCGTTCGCGAGAATGCGGCCCCACAACGGCTGCAAACCAAAGGGTCGCAAGCGACCGAAGTGAGTGACCGAAGCGAACCTGGTTGGCCAATTGGCCAATTCAACGGCGATCCGAAATTCGTAAATGACGCCAAACAACGACTTAGAGAATTTCAGCCCCGTCTGTTAACCGCAGGGTCGCTAATTCGAATTTAGCCGGGGAAACGAATGGTGTGGTGGAGACGGCGTTGCTAGCGCACAATAAACCTGGCGCGGACTGCCGATAGCAATGCGTTTTCTATCGCCGAGAACTGTCACCTCGAACCGTATGCATCCGCACGATATCAGGCTGAAACTACGCGACATAAGCCAACTCTTCAATTCGATGGACCCTTCTCCATTCGTTGAGGAAGATCTCGACGACGACGCGGAAGAATTCATCGTGAGTTGGGCCCAGGAATTCTCATCGGACGCTCCGATCAAACTACGTATCTATCTCGAGCAGTGGCCTGCTCAAGACCCTAAGGAACTGATCAAGACAGCCGTCCACAACCACTTTGCATATCGCGCGAGAATCACAAACTTGGAGTTCAAGCGGCTCCTAAAGCAAGGCCGCACCAGTCTTTTTATCGGGCTAGTGTTCCTCTCCGTGTGTCTTATTCTCAGCAGAGTGTTGCTGGGTCGTGAGGTGGGTACTTGGGCTGCGATCGCGCGCGAAAGTCTTACGATTGCTGGATGGGTAGCAATGTGGCGGCCGATGCAGATCTACCTTTACGATTGGTGGCCGCTCCGGCGACGCGGCCGCATTTACGCGAAACTCGCTCATATGCCTGTAGAAGTGGTGCAAAGTAGCAAAACTTAAAGCGCGCCTGCGATGTGCTTTCGTTTCCGAGCGCCATACTCCTAACAGCCCGGGCCTTCTTTTCCGATCACTCCCGAAAACGTTTCCCACACCGAACGTCCGCATCCAAGGCCTGTTGGTTCAAGGCATTCTTCGTTCGTGGCTTTCAGGTTCGGCGCACAGACCGTAATTGCTCCAACTGCGTTTTTACCGCTATGCTCAAACGGCGGATGCCCTCACGTATCTCGTCTGGCCGCGCATGTGAGAAGTTCAGCCGCAAATGTCGGCGGCCATCTTGAGTTTGGTCGCTTGCCGCAAAGAAGGAATTTCCTGGCACGAATGCGACGTTGTGCTTCAGAGCCTCACGAAAAAGATAGTTCGCGTCCATACCTTCCGGCAAACTCACCCAGAGGAATAGGCCTCCCTTGGGGCGCGTCCATCGCACTTGTGATGGAAAGTACTGAGCCAGGGCCGCAAGCATTACATCACGGCGTTCACGATAGATGTCCCGCAGCTTCCTCACGTGCTCATCGAGAAAATTGTCGCGAGCAACTTCGTAGGCAACGACTTGAGCGAACGTGGAAGTGTGCAAGTCCGCGCCTTGCTTGAGCTGCACCAGTTTAGCGATGACTTCTGGTGGGGCCACGATCCAGCCGAGCCTCAGGCCGGGAGCCAGCGTTTTGGAAAACGTGCTCAGATAAATCACGTTTCCGAGAGTATAGCCATCATCGTGTGGCAGGTTTTCGCGATCGAGCACAACGAGGGATGGCAGATGCTCACCTTCGTAACGCAGTTGGCCGTAGGGGTCATCCTCCACAATCGGGATGCCATACTTATTGGCAAGGGAAACCAGCGTATGGCGGCGGTCCTCCGAGAGGGTAGTCCCGGCGGGATTTTGAAAGTTCGGGAGCACGTACATGAATTTGGGTCCGAAGCGCAATGAAGCTTCAAGCAGATCGGTGCGCAATCCTTCTTCATCGCAGGGGACGCTCAAATATTCGGCTCCATAGGCGTTGAAGGCCTGTAATGCTCCCAAATAAGTAGGTGCCTCGACGAGAACCCGATCGCCGGAGTTGATGAGCAACTTGCCAATTAAGTCCAGGGCTTGCTGGGAGCCAGTCGTAATCAGAACGTTCTCGGCCTGCGCCTTGATTCCATAGCGCGCGATGCGGCTGGCGATCATATCGCGCAGAGGTTTGTAGCCTTCGGTCTCTCCATACTGCAGCGCCATGACCGCATTCTGTTCGAGGACTTTTTTGCAGGTTTCCTCGAACCGTTCGATGGGGAAAACATCGTTGGCGGGAAGACCGCCGGCGAAGGAGATGACTTCCGGCCGTTGAGTGATCTTGAGAAGTTCCCGAATGGCGGAGCTCTTAATGTTCTTAGTGCGGAGGGCATAGCGGGAGGTCCAGGCGATTGACATAGCGTCCTTTCTCTCTTGACGCACCATTCAAAGGTGAGGCGTTCTGCCGAGCTCGGGGCATAGCCCGACAGTACTTCACTTACCGCAACTAAAGCCTCGTGTGGGATGTCCTTGACCCGGGCCTACTCGGGTCTGCTCACCCCGCTGACGCCGCCAGTTTTGTCGCAGGCGCAATGCTCTCCCTGCCGACGATGCGCACTGTGCTCGCTTGAGGCCCTTTTTCTCCCTACTCCTCAAGGAATCCCACCACTGTTCCGACTTTCAAGCGTGAGAATGCGCGGTTGAGAACACTATTTTTGTGGAAGTAAATCCCTCGGTTGTCTTCCGACGTCAGGAATCCATAACCTTCGTCTGGAAGGATCTTGCTCACACGTGCCAGACGTAGCGGCGCGTGGCTCTTTACGTCCCCTCGCTGCCGACGAGCATAATCTTGCAATCGTCGGCTGGCAGCCTTGAACGCGTCATTAATTGCCAGACGGAGATTCTTGTGCGGGGTTTTCAGTTCCAGATGCTTCTTGATTTCGGTTTCACCCAACTGCTGGACATGACTAAGGCTTGGCTGGCGCTTGACCACGATCTCTTCTCCCGGCACTGTCAGGTCAATCCGGAGATGATACGAACTCCCTTTCCTATGGTGACGGTGTGGGACTTCAATCGCTACGCGACATCTCATGATCCTGTTATAAAACGTGTCGAGCTTCGCCGCTTCGGCACGGATCCATTCCTCGATCGCGTCCGAGCGGTCCATGTTTCTGAATGTGATCTGCACCGGCAGTTTCACGGTTATGACTCCTTCCTGACCGGGTACCTTGCCTGCACATACGGTGAACGGCTGGGACCCTTACTGCTTCTCTCCAAGGGAACCTATATCGACTGAGCACGTCCAATATGAGTTTGGCCTCGTCGGCTTCCAGCGGTCTTCTGGATTGCTCGCCAACCGGATCTTCGTTACTCAACTATATCTTCGCCAACGCCTGTGTACGCATTCGGTTCAAGCCCCTGCTGTTTAGCGATCCGAGCCACCTCCATTGCTGGCTTGTTCACACGAGCACGCTTCCTGCCGCGCGTTGGTTTGACATGTTGGGCCTTACCCCCACGTCTCGCCTTACCGTGGTGCTTCGCAATTTGCTTCGGCATTGAAATTCCTTTCCAGCGTCATCATGCCTTCTGCATTCGTTGAAAGCTGTGACATCAGACCCATTGGTGTGAAGCCATGTTCCGTGAAAAAATATTTCGCCAGGTGAGTCAGGTCACAGCCTCTTCCGATATGAAGCAAGTAGAGAGATTTGATGTCGATGAAATGATGAAATCTCGGGAACGGTTGGAGGTGCATCGAAGAGGCTGATCTCGGGATGTTCCTGGGTTGCTTGCCACTGCCCAGGCTTACTTCTTCAATTCGATGATGAGAGCCTTAAACGCTTTCTTGGACAAGTTTTCTGGCAGATGTTCCCAAGGGGCCTCGGACATGTGGAATTCCCCGGCCTTTCTGTGGAATTCTTCGGTGCACCCATCCGGATAAGTGAACTTGAAGTTGGCGTCTGTGAGCATGACCGCGACCCCGGGCAGATGTTGGTGCATCGATGATTTCTCTTTAGGACCATACCTGACTCGAAGGATGCGGAAACGATCTGTTTCCGACTCCACCTTGTAGTGCCTGGGATCCAACTTTACAGGATCGCGCTCGAGCGCTGGGCTTGGTGTGGTAGCCATGCTGGTCTTTCCTTTCGGAAAAGTGCTGGCTCGGAATCCACGGAATAATCTAGTTCGATCGCAAAACCTCAGCCCCCTTTTAGTTCTTGCTTGCATTGCAAAGCTGTGATGCGGATCACTTCCGACAGAAAGGAATCGTCATCGTCTTCAATCGAGCGGGAGCGTGCTCTGCAAGAATAAGCGGCGGGCAAGGCTCAACTTTGATAACCACCCCAGGCGTCGGTGCCTGCTCCCAGACTGGGGGCCCAAAGTTCAAGGGCAGCGGCAAGCTGTGAAGGTTTCCGACCCTTTCGGGCCGGTGCGTCGAAACTCCCGGGCGCTTCGCTTACGCTTCGTGCCTGCCGCTGCCACAAGTCGAAGGATGGAAGATTGGCGGTTGGTCAGACCCTGGTTGTTGCTTCGCTTTTACACGAAATCGCGACCAAGGGGAATTCCTGTGCTCTCGGATTTTTCAATCTTTGGGTCTTGGAAACTCTCTTCCATCGCCCTCTCCATCCTCCGATGCTTGAACTTCTATCAAACGGTTATTCAAAAAGCTGTGACCTGGATCACTGTTCATGTTGATCGCGGTTACAGGTTGAAGAGGCTTGAATGCGGACAGACGACTCAAACCGTTGCTGAACTCTCGCGGGCGGAACCGGGAAGAATTTTGTGTTCGGTACTTTCAGAACAACTCGAGTTCGCTGACCTGGTGTAAACGCAGACAGACGCACCGTTTTGCTCATTTTCTGCATCGAATAATACAGTTCCAAGCAGTTGGGTTCTCGGGCAGCAGGCACGCCCGGCGCCATTATCTCCTTCAACGTGTTACAGATGCGGCGCGGGTCCCTTCGCCGCTGTATCCAAGCCATCTGTGGACTGAAATCAAATCGCTTTGTGATCTAAGTGGATGGAGTAGCTGTGGTGTCTGAAATGAAGCTAGCGCGCAATGTCGGCACGATTGCAACCAATGTAAGTGTGGTTGAGCATGAAGCAGAAGCCCCCGAAGTGCTGGATATCCAAGACAGCACTTTTGGGCAACGAGACCTTGAGCTCACCCCCGGGGTCGAGGATACCCATGACCCCGTGCGGACATATCTGCGCGAGATGGGCACAATTCGCCTGCTCACGCGTGAGAGCGAAGTGGCTCTTGCCAAACGGATTGAGCGCGGAGAAATCATCGCGGCTAAAGCGGTGTCCCGTTCCCCCTTTATGATGGCAGAGCTGATTACCCTCGGGAATGATCTTCGTCGCGGAGATCGTTCCGCGAAGGAGATCATCCAGATCGCCAGCGAGGATCCGTCTCAAGAAAAGAGGGAAGCAAAGCGACTACTGCGAACAATCGTGAAAATTGCGAAGCTCTACTCGCTCGCAAAGAAACAAGCGGCTGCACTCAAGCGCACACGTAAACCGAGAAGCGGCTCCCACGTGCGCGCGAGGCATCGGCTTGCGCGGACACGCGTTCAAATGTCCCTGTTGGTGAGGTCCATGCAGTTCACACCTCTGGAGAGAAAGCGCCTGACTGGCGCAGTCCGTCTAGCAAGCGAACGGCTTCTGGGGGCTAAGCAAAAAGCACGCAGCAACTCGCGCTTTCGTGGCAGCGCAGCCAACAATATCAATGAACTCAGCGGAATCAGCATTTCCGAGCTGAAACGCTCGCTTCAGCTCATTCGCAACGGCGAAGCCTCTACCGAGCAGGCAAAGAAAGAACTGACAGAAGCCAACTTGCGGCTCGTGGTATCCATTGCAAAACGCTACATGAACCGTGGACTCCCGTTCCTGGATTTGATCCAAGAAGGCAATATCGGCTTGATGAGAGCCGTGGATAAATTCGAGTGGCGCCGCGGCTTTAAGTTCTCTACTTATGCGACATGGTGGATTCGTCAGGCTGTGACCCGGGCGATCGCCGACCACTCTCGGACGATCCGCATCCCCGTGCACATGAATGAGACGATCAACCAACTGCTCCGCACGAATCGGGAACTGCTTCGCGAATTGGGTCGCGAGCCTTCTTCTGAAGAGGTAGCTAAACGAATGCGGATCTCGGTAAGCAAGATTCGCGAGCTGAAGAAAATTGCCTGGGAGCCAATTTCGCTCGAGACCCCAATCGGCGTGGATGAAGAATCGCAGCTTGGGGACTTTATCGAGGATAAGGCGGTCGTCTCTCCTTCCGATGCGGCGATTGACGTGAAGCTGAGAGAGCAGACAGCCTCTATGTTGAAGACCCTGACTCCGCGAGAGGAAAAAGTCATCAAAATGCGTTTCGGTATGGAAGACGGTGAGCCGCGGACACTCGAGGAAGTGGGCCAGACGATTGGCGTTACCCGTGAGCGTACGCGTCAAATCGAAGCTGAGGTCCTGCGCAAGCTGCGCACAGCCCCGGGGACACATCGGCTGTATTCCTTTCTCCGCCGTGCCTCCTGAGAAATCATTCCGAGTAGGGTTTCATGGCCGGATATCTATCGAATTCCGTTCCGGAAGGTGTTCGGAATTCAAGCGTGACCTAAATCACTTTCGGGCATGATTACAGTCACATAATCCCCAACCATCGTGGCCTATTGTAAAAGCGCATCAAGTAGTGTGCGCCGCTGATGCACTTGGTTTGGAGGAAGATATGGAGAATCGATATGTATACCGTGTCAGCGCATCCTCGACCACGCTTCGGAGTGGTGTAGTCTCCGCCCCGGAAGCTCAACCCACGATTCTCTTTAGTGCGCCACCTGAATTTCAAGGCGAGCCAGACCGTTGGACCCCGGAACACTTCTTAGTAGCGGCGGTGGCTAGCTGTTTCGTCAGTACGTTTTCTGGAATGGCGCATTTCTCCAAGTTGGAGTACCTGTCGCTCGAGATAGAAGTCGAGGGAACGATCGAGAAGGATGCAGAAGGATGGCGGTTCACGCAGATAAACCTCCGCCCCCGGCTCAAGGTCGCACTGGAAAAGGAGCGCGAACGAGCAAACCGTTTACTCGAAAAAGCAGAGAAGGCTTGTTTGATCGTCCGGTCCCTCACTTCCAGGATTGTTTTAGAGCCAGAGATCGTAGCGGAAGACGAGTTTCTTGAACGCCAGAAGATGGGCAATGCGTTCTCGATCACCTAACTGGGCCTCTCAACTGCTTGGCTCGCCGTTGGCTCATGGCATTTGCAGATTGGAAAGAATTCAGGGGATGAACGGCGAACGCCGAACGCAATCAGGAAACCGAGATGGCTTTCCAAACAATCGTGAAATCGATGCGGGATTGGGCCGTCACTCCTAACCTCACCGATTACGATCGGGCCAGACACGGCTTTGCTTGGGACGACGCTCGCAAGGAGCTCGAAGGACTTCCCCGAGGTCAGGGACTAAACATCGCCCACGAAGCCGTCGACAGACACGCGACCGGTTCGCGACGCGATCATCTGGCTATCCGTTGGCTCGGCAAGAACGGCAAGGTTCAAGACTACACGTACGGCCGGCTCCAGGAACTCACGAATCGATTCGCGAACGTTTTGGAAGGCCTTGGCGTGCAGAAGGGAGACCGCGTCTGCGCCTTGGCGGGGCGGGTTCCGGAACTATATATCGCGGCGTTGGGGACTCTGAAACATCGATCCGTTTTCTGCCCGCTTTTCTCCGCGTTTGGTCCCGAGCCGATTCGAGCGAGGCTCACCATCGGAGAAGCCAGAGTTCTGGTCACCACCGAGTCAATCTATGAAAGAAAGGTCAAGGCGATACGGTCGTCGTTGCCGTTTCTCCAGCACGTTCTTCTGATCGGAGACGAACACCAGCCAACGAATGTGCCGGGCACGTACGATTATCTCCAACTGATGGGAAGCGCCGGGTGTTCATATACCATCCAATCGACGGCTCCAGACGACATTGCCCTGCTGCATTTCACGAGCGGCACAACCGGAACTCCAAAAGGAGCGGTACACCTCCATAAGGCAGTAGTTGCCCACCACATCACCGGGAAGCTCGCGCTGGATTTTCATAAAGACGACATTTTTTGGTGCACAGCAGATCCTGGATGGGTGACGGGAACCTCCTACGGAATCGTGGCTCCGTTATCGAATGGAATTACTAGCATCATTGACGAAGGCGACTTCGACGCTGACCGCTGGTATGGCATCCTCCAAACGCAAAGAGTAACGGTATGGTATTCGGCGCCGACCGCTATCCGTATGCTAATGAAAGCCGGGGCCGACATCGTTCGCAAGTATGACCTTCGCTCGTTGCGTTTCTTGTCCAGTGTCGGCGAGCCGCTGAATCCGGAAGCCGTTGTCTGGAGCAAAGAGGCTCTTGGACTTCCCTTTCATGACAATTGGTGGCAGACAGAAACTGGCGGGATCATGATTGCCAATTTTGCATCGATGGATATTCGACCGGGGTCGATGGGGCGGCCTTTGCCGGGCATCGAGGCCACTATCGTGCGAAATCTGGAGGATGGCTCCGTCGAGGAAATCCTGGGGCCTGATGTTCAGGGTGAATTGGCTCTTCGGCCTGGGTGGCCGTCGATGTTCCAGGCTTATTGGAACGAGCCTGCACGCTACCAGAAGTGCTTCGCCGGGGGATTCTATCTAAGCGGGGACCTCGCCAAGAGGGACAGGGACGGATATTTCTGGTTCGTGGGACGTAAGGACGATGTCATCAAGAGCTCTGGACACTTGGTTGGACCGTTTGAGGTTGAGAGCGGCTTGATGGAACACAAAGCAGTTGCAGAGGCTGGAGTGATTGGCAAGCCGGACCCCGTGGCGTTCGAAATTGTGAAAGCGTTTGTTGTACTTCGCAAGGGTTTCGAGCCAAGTGAAGCTTTGCAGCGGGAGTTACTTGGGTTCGCGCGAACGCGATTGGGAGCAGTGGTGGCACCAAAGGAGATTGAGTTCGTTAATTCAGTGCCACGGACTCGAAGTGGCAAGATCATGCGTCGTCTGCTCAAAGCGCGAGAACTAGGCCTTCCCGAAGGGGATACATCGACGCTGGAAGCAGAAGCAGCCTAAATGGCCACAAAGATCATTTCGGAACCTCCGCCCGTGGACCGGGAACACGCTCTCTTCCTCTTGCGCGAAATGCTGCGCATCCGCCGATTTGAAGAGAAAGCAGCCGAGATGTATAGCCTGCAAAAAATTCATGGCTTTCTCCATCTCTATATCGGGGAAGAAGCTACGGGTGTCGGCGCCATGCAGGTCTTTACGCCGGAAGACGCCATTGTTGCGACGTATCGTGAGCATGGTCAGGCACTCGCGCGGGGGATTCCACCCGCGGTCTTAATGGCAGAAATGTTCGGCAAGGCCACAGGATGCAGCCATGGTCACGGTGGTTCGATGCACTTTTTTGATGCGAGCCGCCGCTTCTATGGAGGATACGCTATCGTTGGAGGCGGCTTGCCCATCTCAATAGGCTTGGCCCTGGCCGACAAGCTGCAGAATCGACGGAGAATTACAGCCTGCTACTTTGGAGACGGCGCGGTCGCTGAAGGCGAGTTCCACGAATCTCTCAACCTCGCCGCGCTGTGGAAGCTTCCTGTCGTTTTTCTCTGCGAGAACAATCTGTATGCAATGGGCACGGCCCTGATCCGCCACCAGGCACAGACGGACATCAGTCTGAAAGCTGGCTCCTATGGCCTCGCTTCGAGTGCTGTCGATGGAATGGATGTTCTTGCGGCCGAGGCAGCTGCCAGGCAAGCCGCGGATTACGTGCGCAGTGGGAACGGCCCCTTTCTACTGGAATTCCGGACCTATCGATTCCGCGCTCACTCGATGGCTGATCCCGATTTGTATCGCACCAAGGAGGAGGTCGAAGAATGGAAGAAGCGCGATCCTATCTTGCTCTTCCAATCCCGGCTCTGTGAATGGGGATTGTTAACCCAGTCTGACCTGGCGCAACTGGAGACGGAAATCAGCGCAGAAATCGACGAAGCTGTCCGCTTCGCGGAGACGAGCCCCTTCGAACCCGCTGAAGATTTGCTCAAGGATGTTTGTAGCTGGTGAAAGCTTGACGAAGATGACCTATCGTGAGGCGGTTCGAGCGGCTCTGCGCAAAGCCCTTCGAAGCGACCCGCGTGTTTTTCTGATGGGGGAGGATGTCGGGCGCTACGGCGGAGCGTTTGCGGTAAGCCTTGGACTGCTTGCTGAGTTCGGGCCGGAACGGATCCGAGATACTCCGCTCTCCGAGTCCACCTTTGTTGGCGCTGGAATTGGGGCAGCTCTAGGCGGGATGCGGCCGATCGTGGAGATTATGACCGTCAACTTCAGCATGCTGGCCATGGATCAGATCCTCAACAATGCTGCAACCTTGCGACACATGTCCGGTGGTCAGTTCAACGTGCCGCTCGTTGTGCGTGTAGCTACGGGAGGAGGGCGCCAGATGGCGGCGCAACATTCTCACAGCCTCGAAGGTTGGTACGCCCATATTCCGGGCATCAAAGTCCTCACGCCCGCGACCGTAGCCGATGCATATGGAATGCTGCTGGCGGCATTGCGCGAGCCCGATCCCGTTTTCATCTTCGAGCATGCCACGCTATACCCTCTGGAGGGTGACATTGACGAGACTGCAGAAACAACCGACATCAGCCGGGCGTCGATACTTCGTCCAGGAAAGGACGTCACCCTTGTCACCTACGGCGGTACGCTTGGAAAGGCCATGCAGGCGGCGGACCTGCTGGCAAAAGAAGGAATTGATGCGGAAGTGATCGATTTGCGCGTCCTGCGACCTCTCGACAGTCCGACAATTTTCAACTCCATAGTGAAAACGCACCGCGCAGTGATTGTAGATGAAGCGTGGCGCACCGGAAGTTTTGCCGCCGAAATCAGCGCCCAGATCATGGAAAAGGTCTTCGACCACTTGGACGCACCTGTGGCGCGCGTGTGCAGTGCCGAAGTCCCGATGCCCTACGCAAAACATCTCGAGACAATGGCCTTGCCAAAAGTGGAAGAAATTGCCGGTGCGGCGCTGGAGATGATCTCTCGCCATGGCTGAGTTTGTAATGCCACAGCTCGGAGCCGACATGACCGCCGGCAAACTTTTGCGTTGGCGCAAGAATTTGGGAGATCGAATCCAACGAGGCGACATCATCGCAGATGTGGAGACAGACAAGGCTGATATTGAAATCGAGGTCTTCACCAGTGGCGTAATTGAAAGATTCCTCGTCCAGCCTGGAGAAAAAGTTCCCGTCGGAACTGTATTAGCCATCATTCAAGAGGAAGGCAGGCCTTCCGTAGCCGGAGCGCCTCCCATTTCTGCCGTGCGGCCCAGGATGCCGACGCCAGCCATCCCGAGCGTTCCTGCGCCCGCCATTTCTGGACTCAGGGCACCAAGCGAAGTCATTTCCAGCCGACTACGGATCTCTCCTGCCGCAAAGAAGCTTGCGGCTGATGTTGGCATCGACCCAGCTTCGATAACCGGCACGGGCCCCGAGGGTCGCGTTACTTTGGAAGATGTTCAGCGAGCGCAGGCCCAAGGAGCACAGCGCGCCGCTGGGGTTGTGCTCGATCGCGCTGCCCGGATGCGCCAGGTAATCGCCGCCGCTATGGCGCGCTCCAAGCGGGAGATCCCTCATTATTATCTCAGCACTACAATTGACATGAGCCGGGCTCTGACTTGGCTTACTCAGGAAAACCTCAAACGCCCCGTTGAGGATCGCCTCGTGTACGGCGCGTTGCTCCTCAAGGCCGTCGCCCTTGCGCTACGGGAAACGCCCGAATTGAACTCAATATGGATGGATGGAAAAGCGATCCAATGTCCTGATGTGCATGTGGGGGTAGCGATTTCTTTGAGAGGTGGCGGACTGGTCGCCCCTGCTTTGAAGCACACCGACCACTTGAGCATCGACGAGCTGATGAAGAACTTTCGCGACCTGATTCAGAGGGCGCGAGCTGGTTCCTTGCGCAGTTCGGAGCTGAGTGATCCCACCGTCACGGTTACGAGCCTGGGAGAACAAGGAGTAGAAGTCGTTTTTGGCATCATCTATCCACCTCAAGTCGCGCTCGTAGGCTTTGGCAAGGTTGTGGAACGTCCATGGTCGTCTGACGGCAAGATCGTATCAAGGCCGGTAATCACGGCCACACTCTCTGCAGATCATCGCGTGAGCGACGGGCACCGCGGGGGGATTTTTCTTTCTGCCCTGGATCGCATGCTTCGGGAACCGGAGAAGCTATGACGAAAGATGAGATCAGAGGAATAGTTCTTCATGTTCTTGGCCAGGTTGCCCCGGAAGCTGACTTATCGAAGCTCAAACCTAATCTTCGGATCCGGGATCAGCTGGACATCGATTCCATGGATTTACTTAACATCATCATCGCGTTGCATAAAGAATTGCATGTGGAGATCCCGGAAGCAGACTACTCCAAACTTGCGACCTTGGATGATTGCATCGCGTATCTTGGGACAGCCCTGGGCTCCGGATGATCGCTTGGATTTTGAGATGGCAAGGATGACTTACAACGAAGCCTTGTTTCCTGATGTTCTATACAAACGATGCGACCCCGCACAACTGCCTTTCAAAACGACGGCGGAACTGGAGGATCTTAGTGAGATTCTCGGGCAGCCTCGCGCGATGGAAGCTGTGCAATTTGGATTGGGGATGCGGCGACAAGGGTTCAACCTGTTCTTGTTCGGTTCCGTTGGAACAGGCGAATATCCGGCCATCCGTCGGCTGATTGAAGAGAAGGCGGCAAAAGAGCCTACACCTCCGGATTGTTGCTACGTCAATAATTTCGAGCACCCCGAAAAACCTCGGGTATTACAACTGCCGCCCGGCCGAGGAACCATACTGCGGGACGACATCGAACGCTTGGTTGAGGAACTGCGTTCCGCGATACCCGCTGCGTTCGAGGGCGAAAATTACCGCGCCCGACGGCACGTGATCGAGGAAGAGATCAAAGAACGCAGAGAGAAAGCGTTGGAAGGCATTGCACATCAAGCGGAGGCAAAAGGCGTTGCGTTGTTGCGGACACCCACGGGTTTAGTGCTGGCGCCCGTGCGGGATAAGAAGGTACTGGACTCCGATCAAGTCTCGCAATTGTCCGAAGAGGAAGCTAAGAAAATCGAGCATGATATTGCGGAACTGCATAAGAAACTCGAAGCCGCCATGCGGCAGGTTCCGGATTGGGAGCATGAAGGGCGCGAAAAAATAAGACAACTGAGCGAGGAAGTCACCATTTTTGCCGTCGGCCATCTCATCGAAGAGATCCGCAGGAAATATGTTGATTTGTCAGAAGTGTCCGATTTTCTCAGTGGCATGCAACGGGACATAATCGAAAATGCGAATGAGTTCCTCAGTCCTCCGGAACATCCGCTCACGGCACTGATGGGCATTCCGCAGCCCTACGTAGCTAAAGGCTCGATGTTTTTCCGGCGCTATCAGGTGAGTCTGTTCGTCGACCACAGCGCGAATCGAGGGGCTCCCGTAATCTATCTGGATCATCCCACCTATCAGAATCTTGTAGGGCAGGTGGAGTATCTTGCACACCTCGGTGCCCTGTCCACCGACTTCAATCTAATCCGTCCCGGCGCACTCCATGAAGCCAACGGGGGCTACCTGATTCTCGACGCGCTGAAAGTGATTGCGCAACCATACGCGTGGGAGGCGTTGAAGCGCGCTCTACGGTCAGGCGAGATTCGCATCGAATCCCTCGGTCAGATTCTTAGCTTGGTGAGCACTGTTTCTCTTGAGCCGCAATCCATACCTCTTCAGGTGAAGGTTGAGCAGGTTGGATTCCGAATTCAATGAATTATTCAAGGTGGGCGCGGACTTCGACGAGCGGATGGATCGAGTCCCGGACAACCTTTTGCTCTATGCACGCCTGATTGCCACAGTCGCCCGCGAAGAAAAAGCTCTGCCATTTGACGCAAGCGCAGTTGCTCGGATTATGGAACACAGCTCACGAATGGCCGGAGATTCCGAGAAACTACTGACGCATCAGAAGAGCCTGACGGATCTATTGCGGGAGTCCGACTATTGGGCGCGGTCCGCCGGGCAGCAGACAGTTGGTGCGGCAGACGTGCAGTGCGCCATTGACGCGCAAATTCACCGGGCTGACCGGATCTGCAAAGGCCTCCAAGAGGCGATCCTGTTAGGTACGGTTCTGATTGACACGGGCGGCGACCGCATCGGGCAGGTGAACGGCATTTCCGTCATCGATATGGGGCAGTTCTCATTCGGCAGTCCCAACCGGATTACGGCTCGTGTGCGCATGGGAAAGGGCGAGGTCATCGATATCGAGCGTGAGGTCGAGCTAGGTGGGCCCATTCACTCAAAAGGCGTTCTCATACTTTGCGGCTTCCTGAATTCACGCTATGTGCCGGAGCGGCCGCTATCGCTTTCAGCAAGCCTGGTGTTTGAACAGTCCTACGGGGCAGTAGAAGGCGATAGCGCCTCCTGTGCCGAGCTGTATGCGCTATTGTCGGCGATCGCCGAAGTGCCGATCCGGCAGTCGCTGGCTGTGACAGGCTCTGTGAACCAACACGGACAGGTTCAGGCAATCGGAGGTGTGAACGAAAAAATTGAAGGCTTCTTTGATGTGTGCAACGCTCGCGGACTCACCGGCGAACAGGGGGTAATCATTCCGAAGTCAAACATCCGGCATTTGATGTTAAGGAAGGACGTCGTCGACGCCGTTCATGCAGGAAGATTTCACGTGTACGCAGTCGATACGATCGATGAGGGCATTGAAATACTGACCGGAATGCCGGCTGGCGATCGGGGACCATCTGGTGCATTTCCCATGGAAAGTATCAATCAGAAAGTGGAAGCGCGTCTTACCGATTTCGCAGAAAAGCGGATCGCTGCGGGGGCACAGTTGAAGACAGAAACCCAAGTGTGAAAATGCCGACGGGCAAGTTTGCGATTCACCGAATCCTCGTGGCCCTGGATACATCTCCACAGAGCCTGGCTGCTCTACGCGCCGCCATCGAGCTGGCTGTCAAGTTCCAAGCACAACTGCAGGGTCTGTTTGTGGAAGACATTGATCTCTTGCGGCTGGCGGGCTCACCTTATGCTCGAGAAGTGCTTCTCCCAACAGCGAAAGAAATGCCTCTGGATCGCACCAGCATGGAACGAAAGCTGAAAGCGCATGCCGAACAGGCGCGGCAAGCGCTGGCTAAGGCTGCCGACCAGGCGAAGGTAGAGTGGGCATTCCGTGTTGTCCGTGGCAGCGTTGCTTCGGAAATACTGGCGGCAACAGCGGAATGCGATCTCCTTGCGTTGGGGTGGCGCGGCTGGTCTCTCTACAAGAAGTCACATGCTGGTTCGACGGCATCGGCCGCCATGAGCAAAGCTGTGCCTGTCTTGCTCGTGTCATCGCGGGGCCTAATCACAGGAGTTCCTGTTTTTGTCTGGTACGACGGTACGCTTGCATCGAAACGGGGCGTATTGGCTGCAGCAGAACTCGCCCGAGTCGCTTCCCAAAAGCTTACGGTGCTTCTGCCCTCACTCGAGCCAGGATCCGACGATCATCTTCAGGAGCAGGTCATGGGTTTGCTGAGAGAGAAAGGGATCCGACTCAAGTGGCAGCGCGTTAGTTATTCTGACCGGGCCAGCTTATGCAACGTTCTACGCTCAGAACCTGTCAGCTTGGTCATCCTGACCGGCCAGGAACCCTTTCCCGAGCCAGTCAGCCTCGTTGCTGGGCTTGATGAAATCCAGATTTCGGTTTTGCTTCTAGGGGAGGGTCCTGCGTTCGGACTCGAATGAGGTTGAGGAAGACAACTTCCCGGCTGGGTCTTATGCTTTTTCAGTGGCCGGAATTCTAGCGATCTCAACGGAACACGGAGCGTGACGGAGAATAGCTTCCGATGCGCTCCCGAGTAGAAATCGGTCGATACCCTTGCGGCCATGCGAGCCGACAAAGACCACATCGGCATTCCAGTGCGTGGCCTTGTCGATGATCGCGCTTTTCGGGTCACCTTCTTCGATAACCGTGTGCACCTTAAAGCCTCCCGCTTGCAGCTGTTGCGCGGTTCGTTCCACCAACTCTTTCCCTTCTTTCAACCTCTCTTGCTGCGCGGCCTCAAGTGTTTCCACCTGTCCCATGTAGTTGTAAGGGATAATGACCAGCGGAACGACCACATGGAAGACACACACTCCCACGTTCTCCGGCCGCATCTGCCGGATCAGCGCGTGCGTGGCGGCCTCTGACCATTTGGAATCGTCGATTGCCAGCAGGATCTTCATTTGCCTGGTGCTACACCGCCCTGGCGAACGGGATAGTGACAAAGGGGAAACCAGAGATCACTTTTCGATCGGTTCCTTCTTTGCTTTTTTGGCTCCCTTCTTCGTTTTCTTTACCGTCTTCTTCTTTGCCATTCTTGTGCTCCCTTCAAAGGATTCAACCACGGGACCTCATCATACTGCGCTTCGTTTGTACAAGGTGACCTTACCGTCTACAACGTTTGCAATGTAGCGGCCTGCAGAGAGAAACTGCATGACCCTGTGACCTTCCTTCGCGAATTGCGCCCAGCGGGAAGAAGTTTCCGGATTCTGTTCGAGACCACGCACCGGCTCTCCGTCAAAATTGAAATCCACCTGACGCAGGTGCTTCCTGAGGGTACGCCGAACGAGAAATCGTCGTCCATTCAGCTTCACTGCCTCAACTCCCTCGACAAGAGCTTGCCGCCACACAGAAATCAAGGCTTCTTCCAACCTCATGTGTGCGCTCCCTGCGCCTGCGCTCTCCGCGGCTTAGAAATACTCCAGGCCTCTTCGGCGAACGAGCAAATCTTCGGTCTCACGAGCCGCACAAAATCAACGTTGCCTATGCGTAGGCTCTCGGAAAGCGTCCCGGCCCCGAAAACAATCTCTGGATCATCCGCCAGCGCCTGGTCCATGTATACCGGCACGTCGTAAAGTTCCCCGAAAGGCGGAACGGCCCCGACCTCGCAATCAGGGAACAGGTCGCTGCACTTCTGCTCCTCCATCAGCATGGCCTTCTCACCTACGATGGCCGATAGTTTTTCAAAGTTGATGCGGTACGAAGCCGGAAGCACCGCTAGAAGAGCTTTCTTTCCGGCACACAGAGCGACCGTTTTGGCCACCTCCTTGCCTGGAACGTGCATCACGGAAGCCGACACCTGCGCGCTGTATGTTGGCCTGTGCAGAATCAACGAATAGGCTACGTGGTTTTGGTCCAGGTGCGACTCCAAACGCTCGGGCATGAGCATATGTAACCTCCCACAACCCTGCCAGAGGCGCCAGGTCTTACGGCTGATTCATCCTAGGAAGCTCGAGCCATCACACCTTGAGCCGCCTTCTCGACGGACGTGAAATGCCGGATGAACCACTCTGCAGCAACTCTGGCCACCTGTTCCAGTTTTCCAGGTTCTTCGAACAGATGCGTGGCCCCTGGGATAATGACCAATTTCTTCTCGCTAGATTTGAGTTTCTTCAACGCTTCACGATTCATGCCGATCACCGGCTCGTCGTCTCCCCCCACAATCAGCAGCGTTGGAGCACCAACAGTACCGAGAGCGGCTCCCGCTAGGTCTGGCCTTCCTCCGCGCGAAACGATAGCTGATACGATATCGGGGAATTCGCCAGCTGCTACAAGCGCGGCGCCCGCCCCTGTGCTGGCGCCGAAATAGCCCAATTTCAAATGCTTTGTATCCATGCCGGTCTTGACCCACTGGGTCGCACCGACCAAGCGTCTTGCTAGGAAAGGAATGTCGAATCGAAACTCACCGCTAAACCGATCAACGGATTCTTCCTCGTGAGTCAGGAGATCAAACAAGAGAGTACCGATCCCTTGCGACTGGAATATCTGCGCCACGTGGCGATTGCGTGGGCTATGCCGACTGCTTCCGCTGCCGTGCACAAAAAGGACCAAACCTCGCGCGGCGTTGGGAAGAGCCAACGTGCCTTCGAGCCTTGCTCCATCGACATCGATCAGGACCTCGCGCTTGTCGCCGTCCAATTCTGACTTTCGGCCCGCAATCATAGTCGGGCTCCTTTTCACAATGCTCGGATCTTCACCTTGCACATTCTGGACAGTCGGTTCCGCGGCTAGCCGAAGCAGGCCAGTCACTTCGTCATCCGATATTTGGGAGAAATCTTCGTAGAACTGTCCGATCGCGTAAAAGTATTTCGGTATTTGGAGGCAGACCAGCTCATCTACTTCGTGTTTGAGCTGGTTGTACGTTGATTGAGGAGCTACGGGAACGGCAACTACCAATCGAGCTGGCTTGCGCTGTCGCAATGCATTGATGGCGGCGCGCATGCTGGATCCCGTGGCAATGCCGTCATCCACAAGCAGAACGGTCTGGCCTTCGATTGCGAGAGGGGGCCGACCGCCACGGTAGAGCCTTTCACGCCGTTCCAGTTCCTTCCTGGCTCTTTGGGTAATCTCTTTGATGCTCTCCTCGGAGATGCCAACTCCCTCGACAATCTCTCGATCCAGGACTCGTACGCCACCACTGGCAACTGCGCCGAACGCAAGTTCCTCCTGGCCTGGAACGCCGAGTTTCCGTGAAACAAATATGTCCAACGGGGCCTGCAGTGCTTTTGCGACCTCAAAAGCAACGGGCACGCCGCCGCGCGGAATCCCGAGCACTATTACACTCTTGCGTCCCGTGTACGGCTGGAGTTCCCTGGCAAGTCTATAACCAGCATCCGCGCGGTCTTGGAAAACCACGTTTTCTTCTTCTTTGCCGAGAAGCATAGCTACCTCTGGCTCACAATCCACTCAAGCTTGCGTAGGACGCAGGCGGCCGCTATCACCAAACGCCTACGCTCCTGCCCTCCGCGCTTCACCTTGTTGTTTCGCGGGCTTCGAGATTTCTGCAACCATTTTCGCGACCGTTGTGGGAGAGCCGTGTAACGCAATGTCAGCTTGCGCAATCATGCCAATGCATCGACCTTGCTTGTCAGTGACGGGAAGTCTGCGGACTTTATGCTTTTCCATCAGCTCTTCACAATCATCCAGTGTATCTTCAGGCTCGCACGTCACAAGATTGCGACGCGTCATGACGTCTGCAATCTTCGTCGTTTCCGCTAGCTTGGCGTCTGCCAGGACGCTGCAACACAGGTCGCGGTCAGTTACGATGCCTTCCAGTTTTCTATTGGTGGAGTCCGAAACGACAGGCAATGCTCCGACTTCATAAGCTTTCATCGTCTTGGAAGCTGCTTGTGCTGTATCGGAGGGCACACAATAGTAGAGGTTGCTCGACATAGCTTCCTTTACCAGCATGGATGTCTCCTTCCTTCCGCTCTGAACGGCAGCGGCTTGATTCTGCATCACAAAACAGTTAACGCATCCAGCTTGCGACTTGCAGTGAGGCAGATCACAGGCTCCTGTGGCCTACAATACGCACTACTTAACGGTCTGAATCTTTTTTCCCGCTTCGTCAGTGATGCATGCGATTTCCAAGCGTCCCTGCGCCTGATTCCAATCGGCGATGACATTAAAAGCGGCACAAAGGTCTTTCATTTTCTTAGCAATGCTGAGCGCGTAGACGCCTTCGGCGCGACGGGCGCGGCAACGCCGGATCAAAGTTGGATACAAGCGCAAGGTCCGAGGAATCCTGTTTTCCTGATCCAGCAGATAAATAAATGACTGATCGTTGCGCTCAATCGTGTCGACTGCATAATCGTCCACGAAGTTCCCTGCGCCGTACAGGATTGGCCGGTCCTTGTAGAGTTCAATCCCGCGAAAAACGTGGCTCGAGTGGCCAAAGATCAGGTCGGCTCCTGCGTCGACCAGCGCATGAGCAAATGCCACATGCTCTTTCGGCGGAACATAGCCCCAATTGGATCCCCAGTGAGCAGATACAATCAGATAATCCGCAACTCTGCTGTACGTGCCGATAGCGTCCAGCAATCTCTTCGCCCGCATATCAGTAAGGTCTGTGGGAACATAAAAAACGCCCGGCCGGTCCGTTGCAGCTTCCCAACCGGGTTCGTTGTCCGTAAAAGCGATCAGTCCGATCTTGCACGCGCGCACATCGGCCGTGGCGAGCCGCGAGGCCTGTACAAGATTCGCCCCTGCCCCGGTGTAGATAATTCCAGCTCGGTCTAAGATCCTTAGCATCTCGAACATCGCGTCGTAACCGTAGTCGAGGACGTGGTTATTGGCTACTGAAACGGCGTCCTACACGCGGCTTCGAGTACGGCAATATTCTTTGCGCCGGACCGAAAGTGGAAAGTCTTGGGGGATGCGGACCAAGGCGTGCCGCGGTCCGAGATGACGCACTCGAGGTTAGAGAGCCTCCAGTCAGCCGCGTGCAGGATAGGGAGCGTGTCACCCCACGGGTACTCTGGAGGCGCGCTTTCCAGGACCTCATTGACCAGCCGTCCGAGCATGCAGTCGCCAACCAGCAAAAGCTGGCAGTGCTTTTCTTGGGAGCCTTGGGAAGCCGATCTTGCCTGTTGGTGCCGCACGCCATTTCTGCAATCATCGCCAATCGTTTCGCTCATTGGGCTTTCCGCCGTATGCGGGCTAAACCTGCCTGGCCTATCGCCCCTTCGATTTGTCCATTGCAGACAGTTCTTCTATCAGCAGCGGTGCGACTGATAAGACGGAGATGTTTGCGTTCTCCATTCCCGCCCGGAGAGGGGCGGTGTCAGTGCAGAATATGTGTCTCACACCGAAAGACCACAGCTTGGTCCAATATGATCCCGTGAAGAGACCATGAGTGACCAGAATAAGGATTTCTTCGACGCTCGCTTCCTTGAGCTTTTCGCAAGCAGAAGCGAGCGTCCCTCCGGTGTCGAGCATGTCGTCGATGATCACCGCCCTTGCCCCTACTCTGCCAACGAGGCGGCTGTGAACGATACCCTTTTCCGTCCTCTTCTTTTCAAAGTAGGGTGTCAGGCCAACCGGCATTCCTGCAGCCCTCTTTACGGCTTCACAGCGGTAGATTGCGCCGTTGTCTGGAGCCACGATGGTTGCATCCGTCAGCCCGTGTTTGCTGATGGTCTCGGCAAACAATTCCGCAGTAGAGACTGACACGAGAGGGAACGGAAACAACTGTCTGTCCCGCTCGCTGTGAACATCAACTGTGATCAGCTGATCGATTCCTGAACACTTTAGGAGGGAACCACTCCAAGCGGTCGCCAGGCTTTCTCCTGGTTTATCTTTGTCCTGCCTGGTGTAGGCGAGATAAGGAACAAGAGCGGTGACGCTATTCGCTCCCTCTTTCTTGAGCGTATGGGCCAGCAGGAGAAAAGAGAGGATCTGCTCGTCCGGAGGAGCGATGGTACCAAGAACTAGGCAGCGTTCGCCTCTGATTGGCCCCTGCAGCGTGACGTACAGCTCACCGTTCTCGTAGCGGGCAACGTTGAATTTGCCCAAGCGCATCGAGGGGAGCACCAGCAATTGCCTCGCGATCTCCTCGTAAGCAGGAAACCTGAACAGGATCATGATTCATCCTCGGGCTTCTTATAGCCAGGCATTCGCTTGTGAAGCTCCGCGACGCACACGACGAGCGGTAGCTTTTCACATCACTCGTCAGTCAGTTCCGGCTGTGTAGGCCGTCTGCAGTACGTAATGCTGATTGAGCCGTTCAACTTCGAAGGACTTCCAGCACATGTGAGTCTTGCCAGCGCCAATGCTGAGCTCAGATCCTTCTGTTAGCCGGGCTGAGGGACCGGGATAGTGTTTGAGTCAGAGAGCCAGACAAGCTGAGTGCTCGTCCCGCTCGGGTGATCTGTGCTTCAGGCTGCGGCCTTAGGATGGATGCGAACTATTTGTGCTTTGGCGACCTTGGGCATCGTGAACTCCAGAACGCCATTCTTCAGCGTCGCGGTCACCTTGTCCGTTTCGATGTCGGCAGGCAGGTCCACGATGCGCAAGACCTGGTCGCAGCACCTCTCCGCATGAACTGTCCTTGCTTTTTTTTCTTCTTTCTTGGCTTCACGTTTCCCGGTGATCGTCAGGCGTCGCGGGTCAATACTGATTTCGAGTTCCTTTTCGCTGAATCCGGGCACTTCTGCCTTCACGGCGAGAGAATCATCCGACTCCTCGATGTTCACGTGAACGGGATGAAGTAGCTCACTTTCCGCCTGGAACCAGTCCTCGAGGTCGCGCCCGAATGCCCGGCC
>Ga0306926_10000611_pt1 | contig 33773 bp, 17 predicted proteins | sample flu12Cox44000178_FD_203759 | JGI IMG/M metagenome (GOLD analysis project Ga0306926, IMG submission 203759) | Lab enrichment of tropical soil microbial communities from Luquillo Experimental Forest, Puerto Rico - flux8day.12C.oxic.44.000.178 (v2)... | ecosystem: Environmental > Terrestrial >...
TTTCACTGCGCGATTACCGGCCCGCTATTTATGATCGCTGGCGCCCTGTTCCTGGCGTCAGAGGTCCACATCATTCAGATCAATGAATCTTGGCTCTGGTCGTGCGTTGTCATTGGAGTGGGCATGGCGTTTTTGCTGGAGTGGATGTATGCGAGGCGCCGAGAATCATAGGCTGGTCGAGCTCGACGCTCATGACTCTTTCCGCGATCGCTCCGGACGCGGCGCGGTTGCGGCTGGCGGCTGGAGCACGTGGCGCGAATCATCAAACAGGGAACCACCCCGAAATCTTTGAGACTCGCCCGGGCGCTCGGGCGGAAATGATTATAAGGGTTTTCTCCAAGCACCCACGTCTTCACACTCGTTCCAACTAAGCCAAATCCAACCAGTTACGGCGTGTTCCTCTACCAAACCTGTACCTTTTCGGTACCGTTTCGACGAAAGACCAGCCCTACTCGGCCGGTTGACGTTGAGCCGGTTTTTGCCCACGCGAATCCGCGAGCCGGCCGCCGCTGGCCGCGGGTTAAAGCCCCGTCCAAATGTCGCCCGGAATCTCCTCCCTCAGAAATCCCGCTGTTTTGGCCGCTGGGGCCAAGGACGGAGGAAATTGCCTAACCGACACCCAAGAACGCAGGGAAGGGCCGTTTCCCCCCCAAGAAAAAGGCATTCTGCGCGGAGGCCGCCGAAACATTTCAAGCCATGAATGATTTAGCGCTAAAACGCTCCGATCCAGTGGTGTGACGCTCCGTCACGTCATCGAAGAGTCCCTGGACAAAACCTCGTGAGCATACGTCGCAATGGGGCCGGATACTCGCTTTCGACCACAGCCTGTCAACACGACCTGATGTGATGTGCAGGCCGCGACGTTGAGCGTCAAGATTGTGGCCGGGTTGGTCGCTTTTTTATGGCCAGACAGAACCGAGTCGCGTGTGAAGGCAAAGAGCGATTTGGCCCAAGGTTAATATCGGGATTCACCTAAAGTTAACAATCGAGGAATAGAATCGGACGGACCGAATATGTAGACGCCGTTCTGGCTCTGGATGTCTAGCTCTGGCTGTGGTTCTGCCTCCCCCCGGGGCCCTCTAATAACGAGGCCAATAGAGGGCCCCAGTCTTTTTGGGGAGAGTTTGGTGGTAGAGATTGCATTCCTTCAGAGGGGTTGGCGGGTCACCGCGCACCAACCCTCCGAAGACGGAGCGGCGGGGATGCCAGCTCGCCACCGTCAGATGGCGATGGGAACTCTACACGAATTCAGGAAAAATTCGCCAGCACCAGCAATGAATCTCAAGGGGTCTGTGACTCCGAACGGCCCGGCGCCAGAAACTCCCTCCGCGCTCGCCAATAGGCCACCAGCGACGTTCGTTCAGTAAAGCTTTGTCGTCCAAAAAGGGTGTATCCTTCTAAAGTTACCCTGAACTCCCATATCTCAGCTTCCATCGATCAAGGAGGTTCACATGGCGAGTCCCGTATTAGCCACTCCATCGACACCACCGCCCGACCCCACAATTGCCATCCAGTACGGAATACTCGTACAAAAGGCCGAGGCCGTCCCACCAGCCGAAACCGTTTATAATCCCGGCGACGTAATCAATGTCGCGTATGGCGCCATTAACGTCAATTACAAAGTTGTCACAACGTTCTTTGGCAACGATCTCGCCACCGATGTCAATCCGGGCAGGTGCAGTCAAATTGTCTCGTTCGGATTCGTTGCCCAAGACCCAGCCGGAAATGCGGTAATCGCGATTCAGTGGAACAGAAGGCATATCGGAATGGGCACAAGACGCTAAATTCCTGGCCGTAAAAATGTCCGTTCCTTGCTGGAGCCGGGCTAACTGAAGATGGCTTCACGGATGTATATGAATCCCTTCGGGTCGGACGGGACCAAGGCGGAAAATCGTTGGTTGATGCGCTGTCCGTCCTGCCCTTCCCTAATGCACTCGCGTCGCTAACAATCTGCGGGCATAGTCTGGGGGGAGCCCTTGCCACGCTGCTGGCGCTCGATATCGGTGCCAACACTAAGTTTGGGCGTGATCTTCGTGCCTACACCTACGCTAGCCCGCGTACGGGAGATCCATCGTTTGTTGACACTTACAACCAAGTCGTCCCCCATACGGTACGTATCGCCAATCGGCTCGATCTCGTGCCAAAGTTGCCCTTGCCGCCAGCTTACGAACACGTTGACGGAGTTGTTGACTTGAATCCGATGTTAAAAGTGAAGTTGGACCTTCTATGCGAACACCACCTGGCGACATACCTGTACCTCCTCTCATTACAGACTGGCGGTACCGTGTTTCCTCTTCCCGCGGGGTGCGCTTTCTAGCTTACTTACTCGCGAGCACGAAGCACTTAATCGTGAACTAGGGGTGTCAAGCTTGGACACCGCACTTTAGTCCTGCAGGAGCCTCATTGCGCGATTTTGCGCCTTGGCGTCCACTTGGCATCCAAATCGTGTGCCCTCAAGTCTTTTGTTTTCAGTGGCGGCTGTCTGTACTTGCTTGGGTGCAAGAGGTCAGGGTTCAAATCCCCGATCGCCGCGGCTCGGGCTACCCCACCCAAAGCTGCGTTCGACGACAGTTGCCTTACGCCTGAGTTCGTGAAAGACCTAGCGCATCTCAGCGTCAACCCTCGGCGGCCAAAGCTCGCAGTCGAATATCTGGCGAAAGCCGGTATTCAGGTCATTTGTTTGCCCCACCTGCCACGGACTTATCTCGATGGTGCAGCTCTGCGTTTGCCGGACGGCCAACCCGTTATCGGCCTGAAACTCCGACATGACCGCGTCGATAACTTTTGATCTGCCTATTCCACGAAATTGCCCACGTCAAACTGCACCTGAGCGTCTCTGAGTACGCGTTCTTTGATGACTTGGACCTCGGGACCCCTTCCGGGTCAAAAGAAACACAAGCGGATGACTGGGCTCAGGAAATGCTGATTCCTTCCGAAAGTGTGGACCGCAAGTGTCGCATCTATAAAACCATCTGCCTACGCTGTGATGGAGCTTGCACAGCAGCTTGCTATCAACGCTGCCATAGTAGCCGGTCGCGTGCGCCGCAGCCGCCAAAACTATCGACTCTTCTCTCCGCTTGTCGGTTCGGGCCAGATTCGCCGCCACTTTTTTAGGAATAGAACGGTTTCGAATCCGCCCTCAAGAAGCCGGCCCTTGACCGTGATTCAAACGGGGTGCAATCTGTGTTGGGGCCAATGAGCTCAGTGGACCGGGCGGCAGACCGATTCCGATTGATTCCCGGCCGGACCTGTCGAACCTCTCCGACGAAGAGCTGGGACTGGAATTTGCTTCGGATTTGCCTTGACATTGGCGTTCGCCGGTGATACTTAAAGAGCAAAGCACAAATGTGTCCAGTTTTGCTTCGGGGCTGGCGCATCAACAATTAATGCTTTGGAGAGGTCTATGTCTTTAGCTTTCTTCATTCGTGTAAAGGGGTGGTTGAGCACCCCGAGAGCTGCAATCGCGCTCGGTGCCGGTCTTTCATTGCTTCTCGCTTCTACCCCACTGTTTTCACAAACCAACCTCGCGCGCATCACGGGGTCGGTTCGAGACCAGTCGGGCGGCGCCATGGTGGGCGTAGCAGTCACGGTCACGGACTCGGGCCGTGGGCTGGAGCGGAGCGTGGTGACCGACGCCGCGGGGCAGTACCTGCTTCCGGGACTGCTGCCGGGTCGAAAAACGGTCAAAGCCGAGTCTCAGGGATTTAAGACCTTTGAGCAATCGAATATGGTGCTTGACGTGGCCCAGGATGCCCGGCTCGATATCGTAATGGCGCCCGGGGCTGTGACCGAAACCGTACGGGTCACCGAAGCGCCGCCGCTACTGGATACCACTAGCGCAGAGTTGGGTGGAACCCTCCAGAACGAAGTGATCAACGACCTGCCGTTGAACGGCAGGAACTTCGAAAACCTTTTGGACCTACGGCCCGGCGTTACGAAATACCCGGGCAACTCGGGCTGGACCCAAAGTACCAATGGCATGAGGCCGCACGACAACTACTTCATGGTGGACGGCATCAACAGCAACGATCCGTGGATGGCCCAAAGCATGATGAACGCGGTGATGGCCGCAGGCGATGCTGGAACCGTGCTGCCGATCGATGCGATTCAAGAATTTAAAACTCAGGAGAACCCGCGCGCCGAATTCGGCTGGAAGCCGGGCGCGGTGGTGAACGTGGGCGTCAAGTCGGGAACCAACCAATACCACGGAACGGGGTACGCGTACGGACGCGACGGCAGCTGGGACGCACTGAACTATTTCACCGCGCCCGGCGCGCCGGTGTCGGAGGTTACGCTGGAGCAGTTCGGCGGCAGTATCGGAGGTCCGATCCGTAAAGACAAGCTGTTCTTCTTCGGAAATTTCGAGGAGCAGCGCTACAGCGTGGGCAACCCCGTGCAGCACGAAGTGCCGGTCACTGCGGCAGGAAGCGGATCGTCGAACCTAATCGGCGCTTGCAAATCCACGTTGCTCAGCGGAAACCTCACCCCTCTGAGCGCCCAACTGGCCGGATTGAGCATGACGTGTGCGCCGCTGTCGAACTACCCCGGCCTGTTCCCGGTCAATCCGGGACCGTCAGTGGATTTGAACACCTCCCTGACCAGCACCAACAACATCAACTCCGGCGTGGGGAAGATTGACTTCCACCCGAATTCCAAGAACTCGATCAGCGGAATGTATTTCATCAGCCCGGGCAACGGAACATTCGTCGATAACCCGGGCGCCCAAATTGCGCCACAATGGCTGACCAATCAATATGCCCGGTCCCAAGTGGGTTCGGGTAACTGGATCTGGACGCCAACTCCGACCGTGGTGAACTCGGTCCGTTTCGGGTACTCGCATTACTATCAGACGTTCTTCAGCGTGGATGCGTCACAGAATCCGGCCAATTACTCCTACAACGGAAGCACCTATCACATTTACACTGGCCAGACCAACCCTGCCTACTACGGCTTACCGCTCATGACCTTTCCAGGCTACGCGTTTCAGCTGGGACTGAACTGGCCGAAAACCGTCGGGCCCGACGGGGTTTGGCAGTTGGCGGATTCCGTCACTATTTTGCGCGGCAATCACACGCTGAAGTTGGGAGGCGAGTTTCTCGATAACCAGAGCACGAACAACGTCACCTCCAATACAAAGGGCAATATCCGCTTTTCGGGCGGCTTGAACAGCGGCTTGGCCAACTTCTTTAGCGGCACGATGGCTCGAGCTTCGTTCACGGCGGGAGATTTTCTCCGCCACCTGAGCAACCAGGGATATGGACTCTTTGTGCAGGACGATTGGCGTGTGAGTCGGCGGCTAACCGTGAACCTAGGGTTGCGCTATGAGCTCAACACGGTCCCGAAAGACGCCAACAACTTGCTCGGCAATTTCGATCCGAACTTGGGATTGGTGCAAGTAGGAAAACAGATCCCGTCCATTTACAACGGGGACCACAATAACTTCGCGCCGCGCCTGGGGCTGGCATGGGACGTCTTCGGGAATGGCAAGACGGTGGTCCGCGCCGCCGGCGGTATTTTCTACGAACAGCCCACCTTCGATTCGTTCATGGCCATTGGCAACCTCCTCGGGCTCCGCACGATACCGACCGGCGTTCCTTTATACACCAATAACAACACCACTCCCACCACGGCGGGAGGCACCATTAATCTTGGAGCAATTCAATTTTCTGGTTCGGCGCTTGGACCCGTCGAGGCTGCTTGGGCGGGTAACGGATCCAACAAAACTCTCTTCAATGCTTCCCCGGCGTGCGGCGACGGTAGCGTGACGCTCGCGAACGGCCTGACGCCCCAGCCGTGCGTAACTTTAGGCGTCGACCGCAATTTGCGGACGCCGTACGTTACCAATTGGAATTTCGGGATTCAGCAGGCGCTCACTCCCAACCTCTCGCTGGACGTTTCCTACGTGGGCAACCACGCCACCAAGCTGGTTGGTTTAACCGATCTGAATCAACCCCATTTGGTGAACGGCTTCAGCCCCGGATGGGGAAATCCTGCCACTCCAGGGAGCCCTGCAAACGTTTGTCTCGCGAGCGCAAATACGGGCTATGACCATTGCGGTCCGGACAAGGGTGGCCCCGACGGTGATGCCGAAGTGGCTGCTCAGCCCTTCGCAAAGAAGTTTCCCTATCTAAGCAATATCTACTGGCTGTCGAATAACAATTGGTCTAACTATAACGGCATGCAGGTTTCGTTAACGCAGCGAACCTCACACGGAGTCTCGTTCGTGATGGGATACACGCTGGCGCATTCGTTGGGGATGTCCCCGGACAACTGGTCGTTCCTGAGCCCGATCGACAGCAACAACGTGCGGAGCCTCTACGGCAACACGCAGTTCGATGTGAGGCACCATTTCACGTTCTCGGTCACCTATGCGATTCCCGGCGTGAAGTCGCCAGGGCAAATCCTGCAGGGCTGGTCGATCAATTCGATCGTCAACCTGCAGAGCGCGATGCCGTGGGGCATCAACGATCTCACCACGGATTTCAGCGGCACCAACGAAATGGGAAGCCAATCACCAATCGGCGAACAGTGGAACTTCTACGGAAACCCGGACGACTTCAAAACCTCGAAGAACTTTTGGATGAATACCAACCAAGGAGCGGGAGGCATTCCGTACTTTGCCGGTACCACCAACCCGACCTGCCTGGCGAAAGCGCAGGCGAACGGACCGCTGGCGGTAGCCTCATTGGCCAACCTGGGATGCTACGCGAACGGAAGTTCGGTGCTGATTCCGCCGGCATTCGGCAGCTACGGGACAACCGGACCGAATATTTTCCGGGGCATGCCGTACTACAATGTGGACCTGTCGTTGACGAAGTCCGTCTCGATCAAAGAGCGGGTCAAGGCGCAGTTTCGGGCGGAGTTCTTTAACATTTTCAACCACCCGAACATCGCCAACCCGTTTGGCGGGCCGGGCGGCGACAACTCGTACACCGATCCTTCCGCCGAGGGCGGCGTGAGCTTCGGGTTCCGGCCGCAAACACCGGACGTAGTCAGCTCCAACCCGGTGCTGGGTTCAGGCGGAGCGCGGGCGATTCAATTAGGGTTGAAGCTGATCTTCTGACCGCTCGAACGCTACAGCAGCCGATGCAGGCCCTCGCGGAATGGGCTGCCGAGCATCGGCTGCAGCTTCTCATGGAGACGCTTGGTGTGGTCGGCGGCGAAGTGCGAGCTAAACGCCTGGCGTGACTGTCACATCTCGTTGATCCTGAAGTGGTTGGTGGAATGGCCGTAGCACATATCAGCACAAGCATGATTTATCGAACCTTGGCATAGATTGTGGAAACTCGCCGAATAAAAGAACGGGCCGCGGTAGTGTGGGAGGTGCGGATAGACGTCTCAACCAATGCCCCAATCAAAACATCAAAGACCACTTGAGCGCGCGAGGGACACGAATGAACACGCATCCATTCGTGGCCCGATGGTCAGTTCGAGCGCTTCTCGTCGTCCGAGTCGCCCGGGGTACCGCTTCCTTCCCATGATTCCCTTCCAGAGGGTGCGGCTGTAAACGTCCTCGCCCACTTGGTCTTCCTTCGAAATTTCAGTGGCGGCTGTCTGAAACTGATTGATATTTTTTGCTCCGATCAAGATGAAAAGCCAACCACTTGAATCATGCTACCAAGCGTCCTGAAACGGACATTTCGTGGCAGCTGTGAGCGCATCGTCGGCAGGTTTGGGCGCACTCGTTCATGTGCTCATCCTGGCCCCCTCCAATCTTTTCGCAGCTTCGGGCGCAGCGATCGCAGATCTCAGTACAAACGCCGCACGTGTTGGGGTAAAACTCGGAAGCTCGGATCATGAAATTGGCGGAAGCGAGGCAGATCTCGCTGCAGTCCTGTAGCAGCCGGACATGATTTGCGCCGGCATACCGGCCGGACTTCTCCAGGCAATATTGAAGGGTTCTTAAGCAAATGGCGTGACAGTGAGTGCACTCGTCGATACACGATTGAAGATGTGTATCCTGTAGCATATGTTTTTTCCTCTTGAAATCGTGATGCACAGGCACTGCCTTTAGACCAAAATAGCGCGACCTCGGAAATCGCTTTTGCGGCGGATACCGAGACCCAACCGGTTTGGCTGCTAGAGCAAGAGGAGGACAGCAAAGGGGTTGCTCGCATAGCCACGTATGAGCGCCGGCGGGAGGCTCCGTGAAGAAGCAGGCAGATGCCTCAGCAAACTCTCCGCGAAGGCCCGAATTCGAAACAGGATGGCATCGGCAACTCGCCGCTCATGCCCGCTTCTTCCTATGTTCCAGCGTTGGAGGTTCGTGTTCATGAGACGCGCCGGCCGCAGGCACTTCTACCTCCGACATGGTTGGCGAGCGTAACGTGGGCAACTCAACGATGTCCTTTGAGAAAACAAGATCGAGAGCCCAATCCAGCGAAACCCGAACCTTGTTCTGGAGACCCGGAAGTTTGCTCAGGTAGATGGCGCGCCAGAGCAACCAAGCGATAATGCCCGAGAACCTCACGCCGAGAATCTCTGCCACGCCTACGCGCCGTCCGATGGCGGCTAGCATGCCGAGGGTCCTGAACCTAAAGGGTTGAGGCGCCTGGCCCTGCATTCGCGCCACTATGTTGCGTGCCAGTACAGCGGCCTGGCGGATGGCGTGCTGCGCGGTGGGGGGATAAAACTTACCGGGGTTCAGTGGGTCGGGCACTAACGCGCAGTCGCCAAGCGTCCACACACCCGGCCAGTCCGGCACCCGAAGGCATGCGTCTGCGAGGATGTGGCCTCGCTCGATGGCGCAGGGCAGACCCGCGAGCAGCGGCGACGGCGTGATACCAGCGGTCCAGATGACGAGGCGAGTGGCGATTCGCATGCCATCGTTCAGGGTCAATTCCCTGCCGTCGAAGCCAACAACGTTGGTCTTCAATCGAATCTCCACTCCCCGCCGGCCGAGCTCTTTTTGAGCATAGCGCCCGAGGCTTTCACCCAACTCCGGGAGAATTACTTCACCGGCATGCGCCAGGACAATGCGAAGCATGTCCTCTCTCAAATTGGGATAGAACTTGATCGCTGCGCGTAAAAGGTCGTTGACGGCGCCGACGGTTTCAGCGCCGGCGAAGCCGCCGCCCGCCACTACTACCGTCAGCAGCGCCTTGCGCTCGGCCTCGTCAGGATCGTTGTCCGCTATATCCAGAACCTCGAGCATGCGGTTTCGCAGGAGGATCGCGTCGCCCAACGTCTTCATGGTTACGGCATGCTCTTCGATGCCTGGCGTGCGGTAGAAGTTCGGAACCGCGCCAATTGCCAGCACGAGCTGGTCGTAGTCCACATCGAACGCCCGCGCCAAGTCACGTCTCAGGAACCGCACTCGTTTTCTGGCGAGGTCGATCGACTCGATGTCAACGATCAAAACGCGGGTGCGATGCAACATCTTCCGGAGTGGCTGGACAACGTCGGTAACGGCCAGATCGCTCGCGGCAACTTCGTGCAGCATGGGCGTAAAGAGGACGAAGTTCTCTCGGGCCGCCAACACGATTTCAACATCAGGCGCCCCGGCCAGCCGCTTCTCCAGGTGCAGCGCTGTGTAAGCGCCCGCAAAGCCGCCGCCGAGAATCAGAATACGCCCCTTCGCGGCGGCCCTTTGCACCCTTAAATCTAGACTGGTAGATAATTCCGTTTGCATCGCAGTATCCCCAGAATGCAAACGCCTGTGCAAGCGGTTGCATGGCCTGTCCGGCTAAGAATTTATGATTCTTCGGCTCGGCGAAAGCCTCTTTTCTGGGTTAACCCGGAATCCGCCGCGCCGCGGCGAGTCCGCGCAAACGCGGCAAATACTTCCTTATCGACACTTAGAAAAGCTCCATCTATAGAACTAAACAGCCCCCGCGCGAACCGCGGTTGGCGCAGTTTCGGTATTTCACCGTTGTGTGTCGAGCGATTGCGGAACGCTATGACTGGCTATTTCGGGTCACGACCTTGAGAGTGTCTTTTGGAGTGAAGCGCGGCGCCGCTAGAGATTCCGTCCACATTTCACCCTGGGGGCGCGCGGATTATCCGCTTTGACGAAACCGAAGTTGTGGTGGCGATATCGGATATCGCCACTCCGGCAGCACTAGCCGCGGGCCTGCGGGATGGAGGCAGGCTAGAACCGGACCCCGGCTCCAGCCCGTACGCAGGCCTCCTCACAACGGCGCGATATCCTTGTCAAGCGCCTCGCGCGAACCGCCAAGCCTCAGCCAAGAATGTCGAGGCGGCGAACGCCTGACAGACGCCAACCGGTACCGATCGTCAGCGGTCCGATGCTGACGAGGCTTCCGGCTGAAACCCGTTTCAACCCTGAGGCCTGATTGGGGGGCTGCTCGGATTGCCTGACCACCGACTCGATCCCTCCTGCAACAAGTGCACCCTTTGGAGATAAGGTGTTTGGCACACGACTTCGCGCGGCTCGAACCAGACCAGGTTTGCCCAACTCGAATCTCGAAACGCAATACACTCACCATAAGCCGAGTGGCTCATCAGCGTCAGGCGCGCAGAAAGGTCGTAATCGCTTCGGTCAGTTCCCCAGGCATTTGCTCAGGTAAGAAATGGCCCGTGGGCATCGATTTGCCACGCGCCTGAAGCGCGCGATCTTGCCACGTTTGCAAAACGTTGTACATCCGATGGAATGGCCCTTTTTCTGACCACAACACAAGCAGCGGGCACTGAATCTTTTTATCGAGGTCGACCTTATCGTGCGTCAGGTCAATCGACGCCGCCGCGCGATAGTCCTCGCAGATGGCATGGATCGTATCGGGCTGGCGAAACGTGCGTAGATATTCCTGAAACACGGCGGGGCTGATCCAGTCGGGCAGCGGGTCCGTGAGCTGGCTTCCACCAAGCCACAGCAAAGTGCTTTTCAGAAAATACTCAGCGCTGTTGTGGACAATCGTTTCAGGAAACGGCTGCGGCTGAACCATCAGAAACCAGTGATAAAAAATCGTGGCGAACTCCTGCGTGATGTGCTGATAGAGCAGATAGGTCGGCACGATGTCCAGAATGACGAGTTTCGTGAGCGCTTCGGGATGATCGAGAGCCAGGCGGTGCGCCGCACGTCCGCCCCGGTCATGCCCAACGAGTGCAAATTTCTGAAATCCCAGCTGGCTCATTACCTCCACTTGATCTTGCGCCATCGCCCGCTTTGAATACGCGAAGTGATCCCCGCCTCCGGCCGGCTTGCTGCTGTCTCCGTAGCCGCGAAGGTCGGTCATCACGACAAAATAGTCCCGCGCTAACACTGGCGCGACCTTGCGCCAGAGCACGTGTGTCTCCGGTATACCATGCAACAGCAGCAAGGGCGAACGGTTTCGGTTGCCACCGTAAACGGTCTTGATTGTTGCCCCGGAGGTCTTGATCAGTTCGGTCTTAAACCCTTGGAAAAATTTCTCCCGCAGGGTATCGGCTTTTGCCTGAGCGCGCGCACTACGCGCGAACCGTGCTCCCTCGGCAGCGGTCGCGAGCGCCATCGAGTTTTTCAGGAATTCACGGCGGTGAGAAATCAACCTGTTCCTCTAGCTCCTCAGTCGATCGGAGCAGTTCATCGCGTACCACTGTACCTCAAAACTATCTCCTGGGCGCTCTTGCATACTGCTGTGGAGTGCAGACTCCTCACCACGCTGATAACGGATCTAGCAACAGTAGCATCGGCAGATGGACCTAATTGGCGCCTGGTGCCTTCTGTCGGCCGGTCCCGGCGGATCTGGCAAGGAGCGGAATTAGCGTTACGCGGGAAAGCGCCTTCGGAAAAGTCCGGGGTCGTCGGTTTGCGGTTAACGCCACAACCCGGGACTTGGCCTCGCGCGTGGCTGATCAAAGGGCTCCGTCTGCTTCACCAGAATCTCAATCGTCAGCGTGGATCGGTTGAACCAGTCGGGCACCTTCATGGCGTTCAATGGTGATGATCGCAGCTTCGAAAAGGCCCCTGCGGTGATCTCGACCGAGTGCTGGAGGCCGTCTGGATCCGTGAAGCTGACGAGGCTACGAACGTCGGGCGCAATCTAGGGCCTTTGAATTCGCTGTTTCCTCGCTTCAGGCGAAGCGTGGCGCCCGGCAGCCGGTGATCATCTCGAATCGCAACAGGGGGATAATTGACGCCATCGAATGGGGCTCCGATACAAGGACGGCTTGATTCGCGACCCGGTGCGAAGAGGCATCCCGGCGTGATTAGTCTATGGAAATTCCACCTCTACCCAGTCTCCGTCTCTGAGATGGTAGGTATCACGTAGCCGAATGTCAGTGGCGATCTCGATGATATTCCTCGGGTGATGTCCGGTGCCTCGTTCGTTCTGATCGGTGCGCAACAAGAACGCTCGCCGATCGAAAATCCGGCATGGGACGATGCTCACCGAGACGCTCCCGCCATATTCGTTCGCTTCAAGCCGCACGACATCTGTGGGAAGTGAATATGGAGATGACAATTCAACGTTGAGAGTACCTGGATACAATCGCATCCCGGTTTTCTCCTCATAGAAACTGCTCAAACGTTCGATCCAGTGTCCGAAATCGGCTCGTCCGCTGACCACCTTTCCTCGAACACAAGACATAACCTCAAAATAGCAGAGCCGTGCGGCCTCACCTCCGTTCCAAATGGCCATCGTCGACTCGCGGATTGACCGCGAGCTCGCGCGCACGGTCGACAGAAGGCCCGGCCTTCTTACGGTCATTGGCGCTGCCGGGTCCCCGTGATGGGCTCGGAATACTTTCATAGAATTTTCGTCGGTAAGATGAGCTAATGCAAAAAGCCGTTGCACTCGGCGCCGAGGATGCCTACGCTCAGCGTCTCCGCTGCCCTTAGCTGTCACGGACGCTACACTTGCATATCAGCGGGGGCTTGTGCTCGAGCAGACGGGCCGTGCTCGCCGAATAAAGGGACTTCAATCTCTACCCTGTCCTGCGCACGTTTAAAAGAAGATGTTGTGTTTCAGCGACTTACGGTTGAACCAAGAGGAGCGATGGACCATCCGGCCATCCTCGTGGCTCCCAAAACACAACCGTTCGGAGGATTGACTAGCCGCGCGCCGTCGCTGCCTGACGCACTGTTCAACGGTCCAGGCGAACGTTGGTTTGCGAGTCTTTCTGCCGGCCCTTGAAAGGCGGGATGTGGCAAGGCGGCGGAGCGGGCCTCCCCCCATCCGGATGAGTTGGCATAGGACGGTTCGCAAATCAATCGGCAAGGGTGAACTGCAAATACGGCCGCGAGATCGTGCGAATAAACATCTCGGAGATCTTCGACCAAGTCGCCACGCTCGGCGTCACCGACCGCCTGAAAGTCGACAACACCCTTGAAGTACGGACAGTCCCGACTGACGAACGTCTGCCGCGGTCGCGTAGATAATCCGTTCAGTTGTAAAGTGTGAACAGGGTCCCTCTAGTCATGCCAGGCTTGATCTCCAGCATTTGCGTCAAGACTTGAGCAACCCAGGAGGCATGATCTCGAGCGGATCGACCACGAGTTGTCTCAGGCAGTTGCCCGAATCGGTCGAGGCAACGGATAGTGGCGCCTGCAAGCAACCAGAGACGCGAAGGTGCTGATCATAATTCCCCCGACGTGCCGGCCCGATAGGACGCCTGGACGCGCTGGCCTAACCTTATCAGAAATCCGTCGGGCGGCGTCCCACAGTTGCACCTTGACTTCCGGACCTGTTGGGAGAACAGCAGCCTTCTGCCGACTGGCACGCGACGCCGTTCTCAAGTAACGCGACTTTGATCGTCCCATGACGGCCTGGGCTTCAGCGGCGCACCGACCATGGCATTGTGATCACCAGCTTCAGGTTGTTCGGGCGGACGACTGACCACTTTCATCACGCGAGCCGTACCTGAGATCGGGTGGAGTAGCGGTTCCCGAACTAGCGGAATTCGAAGAAGTGAGGATGGAGACCTCATCTGCCCTGATGGTGTCGAAAAGTCGATGACGATAACGAGGCCAGACGCTGCGAGCCAACGGAAAAGCGGAAATCCGCCGTCTACTGACTGAGCCCGAATAAACTATGAGGCGGAAGTGGGTACTCGTGCTAGCGGTCGCGTTCCTGATCACGGCGGCCACATTTGTTGGTATTGGATACCGCTCTTTTGGATGAGGCGGCTATTGGTACCTAGAGTTTAAGGTACCGCGGGGCCGATAGGCGTTATCGGAGGAGTGTCGGCGCGTCGAGTGTTCCTCAGTTTTCACAAACGCCGCTTCACGACCACTGCCTGCGGACGGCCGTATGATTGACTGCGGCCAACAGCTAAATTAGCTGCGGATCCTCCCTGCCGAGCCGAAATTGGTTCGCTCGCCGGAACACGATCAGAGTGCTGTAGCCGTGTTGTGGGTTCCTGGCGTGGAGGTCACGGCGTAGTACAGCGACGAGGTCCGTTTCGTTGATCCCAGGGCGAAACAATAGGCTCCCGACCATCACTACGAAAAGGACGCGGCAATTATCCTATCCACCAATCCTGCACACGCGCCAGCCATCGATCACACGCTCCAGCCATCGATGCGATCACCCAGGGCCACAGGCCGAAAGCCGGCGCAAGAATTTGGCTCAACCCATGCATGGCTCTGTCGGGTCGCAGAGTCAATCTGGGGCGCTCCCGCATCCCTCTGGGCGGACCGTCTACGCCATCGCTTTCCGACCCGGGACCGAGAACTTCACGGGTTTCGGGCTATAATCACGCCGGGGGCCAGAATGGAGTTCCGCGATCTCCGTTTTCGCCAACGAGGGACCCTTGATCCAAGTCCGCGCCCGGCTCTTGCGTGGTGCGGACGGGCCGCACCGTAAATGTGCTGGCCGCAAGCGAACATGGGGTAAGCCGCCACGAAAGCCGTTCGCCATTCAATTGGCGGAAGCAACCGAGGAGTGGCGCCGCCGTCGTGAGCAGACGAACCCGAGAACATGACCTCCTCTGACGCACGTTTGCACCACATTCTGCGGCATCTTGTCCGACGATCATTCCCAAAACTGCTGAACCGACCCGTTACGATATCGTGGGGTACGCCAGATGCCTTGCTGTACTACACGGTAGAGGCGGACCGTCACTCGATCGACGTTCACGAGCGTCTCCGGGGCGCGCCTCGCCTTGCTCTGGAAGGTGGTATCGTGCACGAATTGTGCCATATCGAGGCCGACATCAATATGGGCGCGTACCAACGACAACTCGCCTGGAACCGCTATGCGGAATCGCGATGGGCCCGGATGCGCGAGGAACGCGCAACCGAACAGCGCCTCATTGACCTCGGGTACGGCACTCACCTACTGGCACTGATCCGGTTCGCGCAGCGGTTGGGCTATAGGTTTTCGCGGGAGAATGGATTACTTTATGCGGAGATCCGTCGTGCCATCGGGATTCGCGAATACCCGAAATCATAGCGGAAAATAAGAATTATGGCACTGGCCGGCTAGGACCGGCAGTTTTTTTGTTCTGGGAACCGATTGTTTCGACCGCCGAGGGAGGGTTACGCGCATCGCGCGCTTCACATCGCATTCGGCTGGCTTTTGTCACCGCTTGTAACCGGTTCCACCTCAGGGCTGATTAAGAACCCTTGAAGAGTTTCTTGCAACGGGACATACTCGGTACCGCTTTGCGGAATTTCAGACTGACTGTGCTGAATTCAACCACGCACAGTGCAACTAGCCGCACACTTGACAACAGGTCCGCCTAGGGCCGCTGACCGGGCAGGTCTAACACCCCAAAAAGTAGATCCTCGCCTTAATCCTGTTCGTCAACAAGAACAAGGTGCGTCCGCTCTCCAGGCGGGTGTGCTGGCTTTTGTCATACGGCGGGAGCGTCCTCGAACAGATCCATGCCAACCAGCAGCACGGCGATGCCACCTTATTTGCAACCGGAGAGACGCAATGCGAAAAACAACCACCCTGACTGTCGCGGTGCTTGTTGCGGTATGCGCAACGCTCGGCGGGCTTGAGATCAGGGCCAAGGCTCAGCAAACCACCACCCAGCCAAGGTCCGGGGATACACCGGAACTGCTGCCGCCTCCGCCGCAGTCGTTAGGGGGCGCTGTCACGATCGACGTCAAAGACTCCAGACCGGACTTCCCCCATCCAATCCACGCCCCGGCGGGCGCGCCGAACGTTTTGCTCGTGTTGCTTGATGATGTTGGCTTCGGTGCATCCAGCCCCTTCGGCGGCCCAGTCAACACTCCAACCTTAGACAATCTCGCCAAGAACGGGCTGAGGTACAACCAGTTCCATACCACAGCTCTATGTTCCCCGACGCGGGCGGCCCTCCTTACTGGCCGCAACCACCACTCGGTCCACGGCGGCACCATCATGGAAGCGGGCACCGGGTACCCGGGTTACGACACGGTAACGCAGAAGGACACCGCGACCGTGGCCGAGGTGCTCAAGCAGAACGGCTACGCGACCGCGTGGTTCGGCAAGAACCACAACGTGCCCGACTGGCAGACCAGCCAGGCAAATCCCTTCGACCTGTGGCCGACGGGACTGGGGTTCGAAAAGTTCTACGGGTTCATCGGAGGTGATACGGACGTCTTCGACGAGACCAAGCCGATTGAACCTTACGTAGGCAACCCAGATTACAACCTGGACTACGCGATGGCCGACGAGGCGATCACATGGATCCAGACGCAGAAAGCCCTCGCTCCCGACAAGCCGTTCTTCGCCTACTACGCCCCCGGGGCGACGCACGCTCCACATCTGAAGAAGGAATGGGTCCAGAAGTACACGGGCAAGTTCGACCAGGGCTGGGACAAGGTGCGCGAAGAGACCCTTGCTCGCCAGAAGGGGCTCGGCATCGTGCCGACAGACACGAAGCTGACCCCGCGGAGCCCCGGTATCCCGGCGTGGGCAGGCCTCAGCGCCGACCAGAGGAAGGCGTACGCCAGGATGATGGAGATCTACGCCGGCTACTTGGAGCAGACAGACTACAACGTCGGCCGCGTCGTCGAGGCGATCCGGGAGGCCAGCCAACTCGACAACACGCTCATCATCTATATCGTCGGCGACAACGGGGCCAGCGCCGAGGGCGCGTTTCAGGATCACCTTAACGAGATGACCATACTCAACGGCGTCTCTGAAGACGTCAAGGTGCTCGCGCGGGTGGACGATCTCGGGATCTCGAAGGCATACAACGACTATGCGGCGGGCTGGGCACACGCCATGAACACGCCGATGCAGTGGGCCAACGAAGTCGCCAGCCATTATGGCGGCACGCGCAACGGCCTGGTCATCTCCTGGCCGAAAGGGATCGCGGCGAAAGGCGAAATCCGCCAGCAGTGGCACCATGTCATCGATATAGTGCCCACCATTTACGAGGCAACCGGCATAGCTGCCCCCGTCTCGGTGAATGGCGTGACGCAGAAACCGATCGAGGGCGTCAGCATGATGTACTCGTTCGCGGATGGGAACGCGAAGAGCCGCCGGCCGACACAGTACTTCGAGATGTTCGCCAACCGCGCAATCTATAACAAAGGCTGGATCGCCTGTACCACCCCGACAGCACCTCGGCGGGAGGCGTTGCCCAAGCCAGTGGACTTGATCAACAGCTACAAGTGGGAGCTATACGACACGACAAAGGACTTCTCCGAGGCCGACGACCTCGCAGCCACGATGCCGGACAAGTTGAAGGAACTCCAGCTCCTGTTTTATGCAGAGGCGGCGCGACACAGAGTCCTGCCGCTCGACAACAGCAAAGTCGCGCGTCTGGACCCCTCGATTCGCCCGGGCCTCACGAGCGAACGCACGACGTTCACCTATCACCAGGGGATGACCCGCATCCCGGAAAGTGCCATTCCGGACATCAAGAACAAGTCATGGTCCATCGTCGCCGAAGTCGAGGTGAAGGGCGGGACAACGGGCACCATCGTAACCCAGGGCGGCCTGACCGGCGGCTGGGCGCTCTACCTCGACAAGGGTAAGCCGGTGTTCCATTACAACTACTTGGACATCGCCCACTACAACGTGGCAGCCAAGAACCCGCTCACGCCCGGCAAGCACACGATCACGATGCAGTTCACCTATGACGGCGGCGGAACAGGCAAGGGCGGCACCGCGACGCTTGCCGTGGATGGCAGGGAAGTGGCGAACGGGCGATTCGAGAAGACTGTTCCGATCCGGTTCTCGCTCGATGAAGGTCTCGATGTCGGCGAGGATACCGGCACGCCGGTGAACCTTGATTACGACGTGCCGTTCAAGTTCACGGGCAAGATCAACGAAGTCGTCATTGACATCGGCGAGAGCGGACTTAAGGCGGGCGACGTGAAGACGCTTGAAGGCTCCAAGAAGAGGGTCGCAGTCGTGCGCGAATAAGGCTCACGTACTGCCTATAAACCGAGGGCCGTTCTGTCCGGTGGTCAGAATATCCGGAGTCAAATCCAGATGAGAAAGAAGTTAATATCTCGGTCCGGTCCCAATTTCCCCCGTTGTTAAGGTGCTATGGCGATGCGGTCGTTCTCGGCGGCCAGTGCTGGCGGTTACCTCGTGCCGTCTCGACAGGCTTCGATGAGAGACCTGGCTGTAAGAAAATGCCAGACTACCACTTCGGAGTAAGGCCCAAGGGCATCAACCCGATAATGGTGTTCCTGTTCGTTGGGCAGCCTTTTCTCGTTTTGGGCCGCTGGCCGCCGGGCGTGCCGCCTTGACGATTTTGAGCTTCGTGGTGTTTGGTGGCTTTCGGCGGCTCGAGCGTCGCGGCCGCTGGCGGGTTGGCTTGGTCTTCGGCGTTTGATGTTATCAGTCTCCCGGTCCTCGAAGATGCCCAGTTCAGGGCGCCGTTTCCTCCGATCTGACTGAAAAATAAGTCGGTTATGCCAGGCGCTCACTTCCCAAAGCGCACAACCGGCGAAGCCGATCTCGGCAAGCCTCGCACGCATCTAAAAAATGGAATCCAAAAAAAATGGATGAAACAAGGAGACAGCAATGGCCCGGAATTCGAAACTTGTTGTACCGGCGCTGTCTGGAATCGCATTCATTCTAATGGGTGCCCTTTTTGCCGGAAGCGCGCAGACGCCACCACCGCAATATGCACAGGCGGCGCCCTCTCAAACACAGACTTTTACGGCGAACCAACTGACCGATCTGGTAGCACCGATCGCACTTTATCCTGACGAGCTCCTGTCGCAGGTGTTGGTCGCTTCCACTTATCCCCTTGAGGTTGTGGAAGCGGAGCAGTGGCTGGAGCAAAACGGTACTCTACATGGAACCCAACTGACCGAGGCAGCGAAACAGCAACCTTGGGACCCCAGCGTGCAAGCATTGGTCGCGTTTCCCGATGTGCTGAAGCGCCTGAACCAGAACATACGCTGGACAACGGACTTGGGCAATGCGTTTCTGGCTCAGCAGGCCGACGTGATGGCAGCGGTCCAGCAGCTCCGCGCGTCGGCACAGGCCAGTGGGCACCTGACGTCTACACCTCAGCAAACGGTGACCACGGAGACCCAAGGGGTCAACTCGGCCATCGACATTCAGCCGGCCAACCCCGATGTAGTCTATGTGCCAAATTATGACCCGGCTTACGTCTGGGGCCCTCCGGTATGGGGTTCCTACCCTTCGCTGTACTATCCGCCATACGGATTTGGATGGGGACCTGGCATTGCCCTCGGTCTCTGGGGTGGCTGGGGTTGGGGCTGGGGTCCCAACTGGTTCGGCGGTACGGTATTCGTCACCAACGTCTTCATCAACCGCCATGGGTTCCACCCCGATGCGCACCACCGCGACATCCGTGAACGCTGGGCCCACAATCCAGGTCATCGTCGTGGTGTCCCATACCCCACCCAGCAACTTGCGCGACGTTTCCAGACCGCTTCCGCCGCCTCGCGAGCGAATCAGGGCGGATTTGGCGTCCACAATCCTGTAAATCCGCCTAACGGCGGCATGAACGCGTTCCAGGGCGCCCGGCCAAACATGAACCGTCCGGCGATGCCCGGAAGCGCACAAGGCTTCCATGGCATGTCACCACGAGCGTTACCTCAAGCAGGAGGGGCACGAAGCTCTCCGTCGTCACCAAACGCGAACCGTCCGGCGATGCCGGGGAGTGCACCAGGCTTCCATGGCACATCACCAGGAGGGTCACCTCAGGGAGGAGCGGCACGGAGCCTTTCGTCGCCACCAAACGCAAACCGCCTGGCTATGCCGGGCAACGCACAAGGCTTCCACGGAACGTCTCCGCGAGTATCACCTCTACGAAGCTTTCCCGGGCCTCAACGCATGCCCACGTTTTCCGTTCCGCACAATAATCCCAACTTCGGCGGCGGCGGCCGCGGCTTCGGTGGGGGCGTCCGCGGCTTCGGCGGAGGTGGCCGCGGCTTCGGCGGGGGCGGCCACGGCTTCGGTGGGGGTGGATTCGGCGGCCATGGCGGGGGTGGTCACGGTGGTGGCCATCGGTAGGCCAAGACCGAGCTATCAGACTACTGCTAGCGGCAATCCATGGCGACGCGCCTGTCCCGCCGCTGGATTTCCTAGCGCTCTAAGTTGAGGAATGCTGTCCTTTTTCGGCAAAGAGAACCGCGTACCTTGAACTGGAACGTTGGCGCCAGCTCAGTGAGGTGGCTCAGAAAATGGGTGGATCGGCCGCATTGCTGTGCGCGCGAGCGCAAATCCCGACAGCTTTGAGGTGAGGGAGCACGCGCCGAAGTGGATATGCCCGAAGCTGATCCGGACACATCGCGCGCTCGCCTGAATGCCCTAATCGGCCTTGCTCTCACCGATAGAAAATGACGGTGGTGGCGCGGCGCCGGAAACCCCCGGAGATCGTCAAGATCGAACTAACCCGGGTGATTGACGGAGAATTTGCCGGTGACTTGGAGCGGGTGGCTCATCTTCAGCGCGGAGCCGAGGAATTGGCTTTTGGCAAGCATCTCAATGTTGCGCATCTACACCGTCGATACGGCCGGGAGAGCCGGTGGAAGGCGACCGCTCGCGTGTCCCTAGGGCCATACTTGCCGCGTTCGAACCCATCCCTCTTGCCCAGCCAGCGAACCCTCCAAAATCCGCACCTTAATGACAAGCCCGTTCCCCTGGAGGAGCTTAATCGCTGTGCCGCGCGGTACGGTAAAAAGGGAACCGCGCCGGGTCAGTCTGCTTAGCCTGTCGGGATGTTGCGAAAGCTCCAGAGCCGCTACGGCGCTCCGCCCCAGCACGATGACCGGTCCGTTCCCTTCCAAACGCGAAACTTGATTGGATCGAGGGGCCCCCCAAACAGAACTCGAATCCCGCCGCATCGTCTTCTTCCTTGTGGTGGAACCTGGTTCGGTAGGAACAGGAGGGATTGCGATCGGCTTGGCCGTTTGGGGAGCTGGCACGACGTCGGTGCCGGACTCCTCTGCTGGCAAGCTGCGTGAAGATTTCACTGACTCAGCGGAGGATGGTTGCGTCTGCCACGTTTCAACCCATCCCGCCTGTCCCGCCTTCGAACCCCGCATAATCAGGACCTTAGCGACAGACCCGTTCTCCTGGAGGAGCTTGATGGCTGTGCCGCGCGGGACGGTGAAAAGGGAACCGCGCCGGGTCAACCTGCTTAGCCTCGTGGGATGTTGCGAAAGCTCGAGAGCCGTCGCGGCGTTCCGCCCCAGCACGATGACCGATCCCTTCCCTTCTAAACGCAGGACTTCATTGGATCGAGCAGATCCCGAAACAGAAGTCGACTCTCCCCCGATCGTCGTTTTTCCTGAGGTAGATGTTGGTTCCGTAGAAGCACTAGGGCTTGCGAGCGGCTCAGTCGTTGGGGGTGCGGGCACCACTTCGGTGTCTGGCTGTTCCGTTGGCAAGCTGGGCGCAGATTTCACTGACTCAGCCGGGGGCAACGGTCGCGCGTGCTTCGGAGCGGTGACGTTTTTCGGTTCTGCCCAATGGTTGAGTAAATAGAATAATCCCCCTGCCAGACCAATGGCAAGAAGACCGAGCACCGCTGTCGTCCCGAACTCGCGGTGAAACTGGCTTAAATCTCTCGACAACATTTGCCAGCGTTCAGGCGCACTTGGTATGGAATCCTGTGCTGGAATGTCGAGGACCTTCTCCTTTCCTGCTTCCGAGGTTTGGCGGGCGAGTCTGCTTCCGAGAGCGGACGCCTCAGCTCGGATCGCGCTCAGGTCATATGCGATCCGCGCCCCACAGTCGAGGCATACGGCGTAAGCCTGGTCTTCGCCCTTTGGCGTCATTGGGCGGGTCTGGCGCCTGTGTGAGCATCGGAAGACTCGGTTGAGAATCCTTTGCAGCCAGGCGCCGTTCTCGTCCCCGCCCCCAGCGCCGATATCCCTTCCAGTACCGTTCATGATTCGGTGAAATCCTTGTTAACACGTCGTTAACACGTCGAGCCGCGTTATGAACAGTTGCACTCCGTGGGACCGATCTTACCAGAAAAGGAACCGGGGATTCCCCCTAGATAGCCCTGGGGCAACCCTTCGAGCAAACAGTTTTTCAGAGCTTCTGCGTGTTGTCTGGAGTTCACAGGATGACCGACGACCGGGCTCACTTCCATCCGGGTGCTGTGGCATGACCCTGGTGGCACAACTTTCCCCACTCGCGTTCTGGTCTTTCAGACTATGCCCAAACGACGTAAGGAGCAAGGGCAAACTGCGGCCAACGCCGACCGGGTTGTGAATGTCCGCACAGGGTTTCGCACAAGACTCGATTTGATTCAGCAGACTAATATTCCTTCTTGTGTGGTCGTAAAAAGCGATGAGTCGACGCTCGCTGAGACGTTCCAAATCTCGCTCAGGCGCAAGTTTAGTAACCCTCTACGCTGCCTTTACGGCACAAGTCCCCGGGGGAAGTTTTGAAGCACCGTAAATCGCATCGGGTGCAGGTCGCTTCGTCGTGCGCCGAGACTCTCATTTGCTAGGTGCTGACGGCCACTCCGCGCTACCCCAGCAGGGTTGGGCTGTTGGCACAATATCCCTGTGCGCCGGTGGGTCCTCGCCGCAACGGGATCTCGACTACGCGCCGGCAGCGCATCGAGGCTCCAGGGGAAGCCGCGAGAAACAAGTCAAACAGGCATCGGAGACCGGATTGCCGCCGATCGATTCCGACCGCGACCATGGCTGATCATGACTGGCTAGCGGCACTTCGAGCGCGAGGTAGTTGTTCGCTTGCTCGGTCGCTGTTCGCAGCCCGAACACTGGGTTGAGGCTGTCCATTCGCCCGTCCGAGTGCACTGGTTCGCTATACTTGTTGGCACTTGCGCCGTGTACGATGGTACTCGATATCTGCTCGATTCTTCCTCTAGGCCTTGCGAAGTCCTCCTGCTCATCCCTTAGAAAGGAAGCCCTATGCCAAAAACCACTTCCCGCTCCTCGCGACGGCAACCGAAGCGCTCAAGGTTGAAATCGAAGCAACCCGGCCCCTTGAGCCGGTACGCATTCCCGTTTTACAGTTCCTTGCCTCCTGCCCGCCGACCTCCTCACCCTGCCGGCAACAGCGGTGCCGCATTCGCCAAGGCGCATCTGGGTCCTTTTCCATCGAAACCGAAGGGGAACTCCAGTTTCGCTCTGGCCGATATTCTTGGCGCCGCCGGCGTCAAGGAGATCGAGACGGTCGGTTCGCTGCGGTTCCACTCGGTCGGCGATACCGGCGTCTTGGGCGGAAACAGTCAGCAGGCCGTAGCCGATGCCATGTCCGCAGATTTCGACGTGAACAAGCCTGCCGCGAATCCCGCCTTCTTCTTCCACCTGGGCGATGTCATCTACGGACACAGTAAGGATGTCGGCTACCGGGACGAGTTCTATCGGCCCTACCACAAGTATCCTGCCAAGATCGTGGCCGTCCCCGGAAATCACGACGGAGAGACCTTCACTGGAACGGATCCGAAGCCGCTGGGGGCATTCTTAGCAAACTTCTGCGCACTCACGGCGGTACTCGCGCCCCAAGCTTCCGCGGCCGGGGTATTCCGCGAAACCATGACGCAACCCGGGGTCTACTGGATGCTCGACGCGCCGTTCGTGCAGATCATCGGGCTTTATTCCAATATCGCGGAGGGCCCCGGCGACCTGGAGGGCGCCAGTGGTGATCAGCAACAGATCACGTGGCTCAACAGCACACTCAAAGCAATCACAGCGTCGCGGAAAGGCAGCGTCCGTAAAGCTCTGATCATTGGCGTCCATCATCCGCCGTTCAGCCAGGGTGGTCACAGTGGCAGCCAGGCAATGCTAAAGCAGATCGACGACGCTTGTAAGGCGGCCGGAATCGGTCCCGATGCGTTGATCGCGGGCCATTCCCACTCCTACCAGCGCTACACGCGCAATCTCACGATTGCGGGAAAGCAGGCGCAGGTACCTTACATCGTCGCCGGATGCGGCGGTCATACCGATGAAGCCGTCGGCACAGCCTCGGGTCAGGTGGACGGCGATCACACGTTTGTGAAGTCCACGCGAGGCTACGGATATCTCAACATTGTCATCGACGCCCAACACCTGCAGATCGACTTCCATTTGGTGCTTTTACCGGGCGGCGCTGTACCGGGGACCGGCAAGACGCTGTTCGATTCGGTGAAAGTGAATCTAGCGACGGGCACACTTGTGTAGATAGCCCTCGGGCCCGTGATTCAGCAACCAAAATCGGGCAAAATCGGGAGAACTCCGGAACCCGGCAGTGGCAAAGAACGCCAAGCGGGACCGCGGGCTCGTTGATACCCTAGCGGAGGCGTCGGCCACAACATCTTTATGGAATCTTGGATCCGGCTCACGGTCCAGGTGCGCGCTGGCAACAAATCCGAGCTCTCCCAGGGACTTGCACATTCGGGGAAGCAGAGAAATATCTCCTATCGCCGGCTGGTGGGGGAATCGGACGTGGGCTGCGAACCTGGACTCCGATAAGCCCCTGGACGTGACGGGCGTGCGCACCGACCGCGCGAGGCCGCGCGATTTCATGGTCGAAGGACACGGAGCGGCCCATCCGGCGCATGCGCTGTCTATGCCGAGCGCCTCGAGCCGTTTCACAAGACCGCGTTGCGCAGGCTGGGAACGAGTCTTGGATTGCCGAAACCAAGCTCTTGGAAGGTCCGAGTGCCGGAGGGGTTCATCTCGGGATTCGCGGCCGTTCGAGCGCGCGAGATCTCGGCGCCGCCGCCGCGCTCGAAGGTGTCGCCAAAAGACCGATAGGGACAGCCGAGCGCGCCAAGAGGGCGCCGACTTAGATTGAGATTTCAACGACAGGCAATGCTACACGTCCGAAATCCTCGATACCTAAAGTTCTTCGGGTGTCCTGTCGCTTCGACTCATGGCTTGGCAATATCGGGTACCACAGAGGCCCTCATGGCATCGCGGCATCATCCGAACACCCTCAGGTCAATTCACGGATGTTTCCCCGAGGAGGACGGCGCATGCTTGCCCTTACGAAATCTGCGGTACAAATCCGGCGCAAATTCCTTCAGGACGTTTCCGGCCATGTCGATGCCGAGCTGAATTGCAAGTCTAGCAACCGCGTCTGACGCGTTCCGATTGTCCGGGTTGTAGGCGTTGGAAATGGCAACGGCGGTCGCATTACCGCCGATTTCCGAGAAGTTGAATTGAGTTTTGCGGTTGTCGCCGTAAGTCAAGAAGATCTGACCCATGGCGTACCCGAGCCGGGACCTCGAGCTCCCCGTACCGCGCCGGAAGTATCGCGGGTCTTGATGGAGCAGCGATGGATATACCCCTTCGGTCATTACATTTCCGATCATGAAGTCGCCATAGTTCGACCCGTAATAGCGACCATAACCTGCCATCCCTTGGCCGTAGGATGGCGTGGAATTCGATGCCTGACCGATACCTGCAAAAAAGCCCGTAAGAAGAAACGTTCCGGGGTCGAAAGAATCACGAGCCGCTATTTTGAATTTTTCTCCTGACGTCAGCGGCTTGGAAGTTTTCAAACTGGGATAGCTGCGGTGGTTCGGAATTACGCCAAAGATGCGCCTCGGCAACTGGTCCGGAGGCGGTGAAACTTGGGCCGGAGTGGAGCGGCTCGCTTGGCCGGTTGCCGGCGCAGTCTGATTCGACGAAGGTGTTGTTTGGCAAAAAACGGAAGGCACAGACATCCATGCCAGGTAAAAAGCCAGACGCTGGGCCGCGCGTTGGCGTACAGAGGGATTCACGCTTACGAGGCCTTTCAGTCCTAGCCGAACTACTTTATGGCCGATTCGGAACCACTTTGCGAGGGGTACCCGTCGGGCAATTCTCGAATCACACACGCTAGATGTTGATCTTCGCGGAGCCATGGCCGGTGCAGTTTTTTCAGGCCCCCAGTCGCCCACAGCCATCAGCCAGGGACCAGGACCACGGCCGCCAAAGGCTAGTTTGGCCTTGTTCCGCATTGGCGGCCCCGAGCAGCCGGCTTTCAAATGCGGTTGGAAACGGGGCGATTTCGACCCGGTCAGGTAGCGAACAGGCTGCGCCAACCACGCCCGCAGCCTCCGGAGTCGCGGATAAACGATATTTAGGAATCGAACGGACGGCTCACCGTGGATTGTTTTGACGCGGCAGAGTTTTGTGTTCCGAGCGGCGATCGAATTGTCGCCTGCCCGGAAGGTCCAGGGAGCCTCGGGAGGCCATGTTAACGCGAAATCGGCAGGTGTTCGGCTTTCGGCTAAGGTCAGCCGGAGCAGATCTTTACTCTTAAGCATCTTTTGCAGCCAGTTCGTCCAGCAGGGCGGCGGCCTCGGTCAATTTGTCAACCCCGAAGACCACCAGCGCCCGCGTCGACCCCTGTTCCAGTCCGCAGTAGGAGTAATCTATGTTGATCTGCCTTTCGCCCAACCGCGAGGCTGCCCGGCCCAACTCACCCGGCCGGTGCGCTAGCCTGACTACGGCAACGTCGGTCTGCTCGAAAATCATGCTCAGCCTGCCCAGGACCTCTTGGGCGCTGGCCGGGTCGTCCACCAGAAATCGGGCGAGGCTCTCGCCTTCCTCTACATACGATTGAAAAGCCAGAACGTTTACCCCACGCTCGGCGAGAGCGAGGAAGCACCTCCCGAGGGCGCCTGGTTTGTCTTCAATCGCTACCGTGAACTCCTTCGCCTTCGCCATGCGACTTGCCTCCCGGTTCCAGGACGTCGCCGACCGGCGTCGTGGTCTCTATAGTGTACCCGCCTGTTGCATTTGGCCGGATGACGATTCGCTCTAGGCCGTGCTTCCTGCTCCCGATGGACGCGAACCCCTTCCAGTTTGGCTTGAGGCGCCCGCCTCCTCACGCTCAGTAGTAGACGGAGTCCCCGGGTGCTTTTTACGAATAACGTGCCTGCCCGGCCCTCGCAATCCGGATCCACCGGCCATCGCGCCCCAGGGCCCCGACAACAGAGCAACTGTGCGGCCAATGGTCATCTCCGCCGGGTCGTGGCTCACAATCTTGGGCAGCAATCTCGACCGCGGCTCGGCGCAGGCGGCGAACGCCAACTCACCGCTTGATTGGCTCGCAGAACAGTAGCGAAACTGAACAGGACGGCGGTGCCCTTGTCTTATACTTCACCAACGCAGATCACCGCCTGCTTGCCGCTTGACCCATCCCCGCCGCCGGGTATCCCCGATTACCATCAAGGCGAGCTTGAGGTGACCGTCTCGGAGGCCGGCGGCGATGGACGCGACGCCCGGGGTATTGATTAGCACGCTCGAGGACGGATATTTGACGATCCGGGCGACGGGACTCGGAGCCAATGGTCGCAGGTGGAGTCCCGAGGAAGTTCCGAAGGATCTGGATGGGTTCGAAGTTCTGTTTTAGGGGTGAGCGGCCGTCAAGAAGCGACCAAGTCGGTGGCTGCCGAATGCTGTTACCGAAATGATTGAAGTCACAGTTCGTCATACATCGGGCGATTTCCTTTGCCATTTAACCCCAAGAATTAACGCACCGGCTTCGAATAAACAATCGATTTCTAAGTTGGGTCAACTCGCTTTGTCATTGGAATTTTCAGTGGAGCTTAGCTAAGGAACAGGGTCGATGCCGGCAAGAGCGCGCAAGAATCCGACGTTCAATTAGGAGACTCACACGGTCATGGTGGCCTCGCGATCGTTCGTTCTCGCAGCCGGAGCCACGGATGTCCCTCGAGGCGATTCAACCGAACTCGTAAGGGAGAAATATGAAGCTTTATTTTTGGAAGGCTGCAGTAGGCACGCTTGCGGTCTTGAATTTCCTGGCAAATGGCAGTGCCAATGCACAGGCGCAAGCCGCTCGCGGCAAGCACCCTAACATTCTAGTGATCATGGGCGATGACGTCGGATGGTTCAATATCAGCGCGTATCATCGGGGAATTATGTCCGGCAAAACACCGAACCTTGACCGGCTGGCAGCCCAAGGCATGATGTTCACCGACTATTACGCCGAGGCAAGCTGCACGGCCGGTCGTGCCAACTTCATTACCGGCGAGCTGCCCCTCCGCACTGGGCTGACGACGGTTGGACAGGCGGGAGCTGATGTGGGTATCCCGGCCCAGGCCGTGACACTCGCTACGGTCCTGAAGGCGCTCGGCTACGAAACCGCCCAGTTCGGGAAGAACCACCTGGGCGACTTGAACAAGTACCTGCCGACGGTGCATGGTTTTGACGAGTATTTTGGGTACCTGTACCACCTCGATGCGATGTCGGACCCGTACTGGTTCGACTACCCGCAGGACTGGATCGACAAGTATGGCCCGCGCGACCTGATCCACTCCTGGGCAACCAACAGGGACGATTCCACGGTCGAGCCACGCTGGGGCAGGGTCGGCAAACAGCGGATCGTGGACGAAGGCCCGTTGGCACCGTTCCCGAACATGGCGGGGCGGCAGAATTGGCAGGAAAGCCGTAAAGCGAAATACGACATGGAGACGTTCGACGACGTCCTGGTTCAGCACAGTAACACCTTTATGGACAAAGCCAAGAAAGATGGCAAGCCGTTCTTTATCTGGCACAACACGACACGCATGCACGTGTTCACCTACATCCCCCCGAAGTATCAGGCGATGATGAACCACCGAAACAACTACGGCCTGGAAGAGGCCGGCATGGCTCAGTTGGATGACAGTGCCGGCGCACTGCTGAAGCACCTAGCGGACATCGGCGAAGCTGACAATACGATTGTTATCTTCACGACAGATAACGGCGCGGAAGTGTTCACCTGGCCAGATGGCGGCATGACGCCCTTCAGGGCCACCAAGGGCACCGTTTTCGAGGGCGGATTCCGGGTGCCGGCGATGATCCGGTGGCCGGGAAGAATCCAGCCGGGCAGAGTCGAGAATGGTCTCTTCTCGGGCCTCGACTGGCTGCCTACGCTCGCCGCAGCGGCAGGGAATCCCAACGTCACCGAGCAGCTGCTCAAAGGTGTGACGCTGTGCGACGAACCCTATAAGAATCACCTGGACGGCTACAACCAGATGGACCTGCTGCTGGGTAAGGGGCCATCGGCACGCCACGAACTGTTCTACTTCGGGGGACCGCATCTGGGCGCCATCCGGATCGACGACTTCAAGTTCCAGTTCTATCAGCAGCCCTGGGGATGGCCCGGCGAAAAGGTCACGACGGACATGCCGACGATCGTCAACGTTCGTCAAGATCCCTTCGAGCGGACACCGTCGATCCGCGGCGAGAACCTAAACAACGAGGGCGGAGGGTATTTGAACGATTTCTATGCCCGCGAATTCTGGCGCTTTGTCCTTGTGCAAAAGCAGGTAGCAGCGCTGGCGGCCACAGCGGTCGACTATCCTCCGATGCAGGCGCCTGCCTCGTTCAATCTTGACGCGGTCAAGCGCCAGGTCGAAGAAGTGATCAAGGCACACGAGGGGCAGTAGTCTGTCAAGATGGTGGGGACCACAGCAACCACCATCGTTTTGCACGCCGTGGTGGATTGAACCGCGAGACGTGGCATCCGCGCCGGACAGCTCTGTCACAGTCGTGCCCTCGCCTTGTGCCCGGTCGGGCAATCCGATCTGCGCAAACAGTCACGTCAGACAGGTCCCAGGGTACCGAGTGTGGCCGGGACAGAGACGATATGGAGAGATGTTCGAGACCACGACCCAAGCTGCACCCCTGGACGGAGTTCGAACGACGATAACCCAGAACTACCGCGTCGGGGCGTGAATCCCTGGCGGAGGCTACAGGAAGCAGAACACCTGAGATCATCGGGATGGCCTTCAACTCTGCTCCCCGATTAGTCGGCCGCATTCCTACGCCCAGCGCAGTCGCAGCCGGACCTTCCGAACAGAGTCGAGGGGCGGATACCGGCTCCCTCGGCAGGCCCCGTGTCACGCCGCCAGGCCAGGGAGTCCGGCGGGCTGGGAGGGCGTCTGGCCTGTTAACCACGCGACGCCATCTGCTTCAATCCCCTTCCAAAATAGAAAGCCGTGGGTGTCTGGCTGTCCCAGCCGACGTTGCAGTGGGCCACCGACCATTTCTCTACCTTTCGCGGTTCGAGCACCGGCTTGCCGAGCGCGGGGCACGATAGGCAGTAGCTGCCTTCGTGATCCCCGATCCAGATCAGGTTGCGGTCCCATTCGACGAAAACATTCTCCGTCATCCCTCGCCACCAGCTATCGTAATTGTCGATTTCGCCTTCGTGCGGCGGCACGAACCAGCCCACTTCCTTCGGTGCCGTCGGGTTGGCGAGATCGAACACACGGACACCGGCGTTGAACCACGCGACCGCCATGATCTCCGGCCGCGAGGCGCCCGGCGCCAGCCAGCATTGCGTGTTGTGCGAGCCGAAACGGCCGCGGGCGAAGCAGAAATCGCTATAGGGAGCGCCCGGCGGTGCCTGGGGGCGCGGAAAAAAGCCGATGATCTTCGGGTTGCGCACGTCCTTCACATCGATCACATAAGGTGTGTGGTAGACTTCGCGGCAGTCCGCCTCAAGCGCCTCATGCGTGGCCACGACGAGGTTCTGCAAGCGTGGATGCGCCGCGTCAGCAATCACCGGATAGCAGGTGTGGAACGGAATCGTGCCGATGGCGTTGAATTCATACTGCACTTTTCCATACGGCTTGGGCTTGGTGATATCACTGAGATCCATCACGTACATGCCGAACGCCCCGAAGCCGGCGTAGCCGACCTTGCCGCCATCCTCGACGCGTCTGGGCACGCTGAGGGCGCCATGGTTGCCGGTCCAGGAGGCACGATCGCCGGCAAACACGTACTTTTTGTACTCGGCTTCCTCGCCCATGCGCTGTCCGGGAACCCACCAGCGCGAGACCTCCTTGACTCTCGCCGGGTCGGACATGTCGACGATCATAATGGCGTTGCTGAAAGGGCGCTGATGGTTCTCCAGCCGAAGCTGATCGTCCCAGCCGCAGTCGAGGTACGCGTACTTGCCGCCATCGTAGAAATTGTGATGCGTTCCGTTGCCCTTCTCGCCAGTGCTGTATTCCTCAAGCAGCTCGGGCTTGGCGGGATTGGTGATGTCGTAGTTGCGAATCCCGCGCAGGCCTGTGAAACCGACCACGCGGTCACGCAGCGGCTTGTCATACTGACCGTCGGGAAATTCGGGCGTGGCGGAGGTGAGGGGCGTGGCTGCCGTGCACATCATGATCCATTTCTTCAGGTCGGTTCGGTAGACCACGGCTCCGGGACCTCGTGTGACGTTCTTGTTCATGACGACGGGATTTTTGGGATCGCTGACATCGACGAAGCCGCCATTCGCCGGCAGCAGCCGCTGCTTCGCTCTCGCCCACATCGCCATCAGTGGTTCGCCGCCGGCAATCGTCGAGCCCGGGATATGGCAGACCACCTCCATGTTGTGCATGTACGCTTTCTTGTCGAGAAAATCGAGCGCGCCCAGAGGCAGGCGGAATGGCGGCGAGCCGCCACCGGGTGTGAGCCCGGTCACCTGGGCCCGCGCGCCGATCGCGCCGGTGAGACCGGCTGCCGCTGCGCCGAGAAACGACCTACGGTTGAATCCGCTTGGTTTCATACGATCCCCCTCACATCTTTACGCCCAACTCTTTCGCGCGCGCTAGCACCTGGTCGGCATAGGTGACGCGGCCCGGATCGGTTCCGCCCTGAATCGCCAGCATGTAGGCGGCCTCGTGATCGACGTTGCGAAAGCCGCGCATCACGCCGGGAGGGACGGAGATGACATCGAACGGCTCCAGTTCGACTTCTTGCTCGCCGTGATCGCCCCACACGATCGCGAAGCGGCCGGTCAGCGGGATGAACACTTCAACGGTCTCGTGGTCATGAAGCGCAGCCCCGTTTCCGGGTTCGGCGCGGACGTACGTTACATTGAAATCCCGTGCATCGGCAATGGCCGGCGCTACCGTTTGGTCTTCGGTTACGCCTTGGCCGATCACGTTGAAAACATCCCTGGCGTGCCCTGGAATCGCAGTGTCGAGAAACCCGCGCGGGATGGGAGTCAGGTCGCGGAAGCGCGCGATGCGCTTCTGCATATCCTTGACGGAAATCGAAACCATAGTATCGAGGATACCTGATGCGGTCTATTTCCGGGCAGCGGCTTGCCGGAGAATGGAAATCACCGCCGCCGTGTCATATCCGCCCATGCCTTGCGCGGCGGCCTCGGCAAAGTACGGGACACTGGCGCTGAAGAGTGGCACGGGCGCTCCGCACTGGAGGGCAAATTCCGTAATCAGGTTCAAGTCCTTCTGAAAGACGTCAACTTTCATCATCGGAGCGGCATACGTATTGGCGGCCATACTCGGTCCGCGCACTTCGAGCATGCGCGAGGTGGCGGCGCTCGCGGCCAGCAAGTCCACCAGTTGGGCGGGGTCGAAGCCGGCTTTCTCTCCCAAAACCAGCGCCTCGGCCGTCGCCAGAATGTGCACGGCCACCAGCAGGTTGGCGATGTATTTGAGTTTCGACCCGGCTCCGAACGGACCAACATAGCGCACCGATCGGGCGATGTGCGCGAGCAGGTCGCGGGCGCGCTCGAACTCTCCGCGATCACCGCTGGCAAAAACTGTGATCTCTTTGGTCTTGGCCTGCGGGCCGGTGCCGCTGATGGGCGCATCGAGCATGGCGATGCCGGCTTCGGCCAGCCGTCGGCGAGCCTGCTGCTTGGCCTCGAGTGCAAGCGTGCTGGTCTCGATGACGAGGAGGCCGGCGCGCGCCGCCGACAAAATCCCTTCCGGCCCGAACAGCGCATCTTCGAAAGCGCGCGGGTGCGGCAGGGAGGTGATCAGCGTATCCGCCTCCATCGCGACGGCGCGCGCAGACCGGCGGCACTCGCCTCCCGCGGCCTCGAGCTCGTCCATCTGAGCTTGAACCGGGTCGTATCCGACCGTGCCAACACCGGCGGCCACAAGGTGCCGCGCGAAATTCCCGCCCATGATGCCAAGGCCGATCACCCCCGCGCTGAGCCTTTTGCGTTCCATAACGGAGCCTATGCTAGCATCGAAGGCTAATGTCTTTCAGCCGCAGCACTGGCGTTTCCATCGAACCTGCTCGCCAAGCCGCGGGCTGGCGCATGTGGGTGGCCAGCGTGGCGATGATGCTCTGCTCGTGGCTGTCCTACGTGGACCGGCAGATCCTCGCCGTACTTTCGCCTCTGATCCTGCGGGACACAGGCCTGACGGCGCAGAGTTATGGCGAGGTGGTGTCGGCGTTTTCCATCGCGTATATGATCGCCAATCCCCTATGGGGTTCGATCCTCGATTACGTCGGCCTGCGGATCGGGATGCTGGCAGCCGTCACGATCTGGACTGTCGCCAGCACGGCGCACTCGTGGATGGCCGGGTTTTTGGGGTTCGCAGCGGCACGCGCCCTGTTGGGATTGGGCGAAGGGGCGACGTTTCCAGGCGGCCTGCGGGCCTCCATGGATTCGTTGCCACCGGACCGGCACTCGCGAGGTCTGGCGATTTCCTACAGCGGCGGGTCTTTGGGGGCGATCCTGGCGCCGCTGGTGGTGGTGCCCATCGCCGTGCGCTTCGGCTGGAGAGCCGCGTTCTTGTTCTCC